>OGDN01000022.1_pt1 | contig 254842 bp, 179 predicted proteins | sample 1570271 | NCBI WGS metagenome assembly OGDN01 (sample SAMEA4384481, study PRJEB24528) | human gut metagenome | reverse complement strand
AAGCCCGGTCACGCCGATGGTACTGCGTAACAGTGGGAGAGTAGGTAGTCGCCGTCTTAGAGGAAAGCCTCCATGTCGAAAGATGTGGGGGCTTTTTGTGTTTATAAGCGATAATTTACTATCTTTGTTCCCGAACTAATTTTTTTATCAACGTTTAAAGCAAATTGAAGTATGAAAACTAAAGTTTTATTGGCTGCTGTAGCGGTGGCATTTTCTTTCGCAGTAACATCCTGTGGTAACAAAAAAGCTGCCGGTTCTGAAGAAGCAACTGCTGATTCATGTTGCACAGCAAAAACAGAACAAGTATGTGATTCTGCCAAGACTTGTTGCCAAGCTGCTGACTCTGCTGCTTGCCCGAAGGCTGCTTGTGATGGCGCTAAGTGTGACAAACCTTGTGAAAAAGCAGCTTGTGACAAGAAGTAATTCAGGACTTTTATTGTACTGAGACATAGAGGATAGGTGTACTGAAAGGTACGCCTATTTTTGTGATATATTAGAGTGATAAATGAATGTTAGCTTATAAAATGATATTTATTTAGCAAAAAAAGTAACGAATTTGTTTGTGCACTACAAAATAATATCTACCTTTGTATCGTTAAAAATAAAAAGATAAGATGATTCGGAATTTTACATATATTCTACTGTGTGGTATTATTATTCTACTGGCAAAGTTTAGTGGAAGTGAGTGCTGTGCGTAAATATATGTGATATGAAACGATATACGAAAGCCTTTCTCACTTCCTGGTGTGAAAGGCTTTTTTAATGAAATATAAATCATAAATATAAGATGCAATGAGTGACAAGTTATTTATTTTCGACACAACGCTTCGTGATGGCGAACAGGTTCCGGGATGCCAGTTGAATACAGTAGAAAAAATTCAGGTAGCCAAACAATTGGAAGCTCTGGGAGTGGATGTGATAGAAGCAGGATTTCCGATTTCAAGTCCGGGAGATTTCAATTCGGTAATTGAAATCTCTAAAGCAGTGACATGGCCTACGATATGTGCCTTGACACGTGCCGTGCAGAAAGATATTGATGTGGCGGCAGAGGCTTTGCAATTTGCCAAGCATAAGCGTATTCATACCGGTATCGGGACTTCTGATTCGCACATTAAGTATAAATTCAATTCCAATCGTGAAGAGATTATAGAGCGTGCCGTTGCTGCCGTGAAATACGCCCGCAGATTTGTGGATGACGTGGAATTCTATGCCGAAGACGCAGGACGTACGGATAATGAATATTTGGCACGTGTGATTGAGGCTGTTATCAAAGCCGGAGCTACGGTAGTGAATATCCCTGATACGACAGGATATTGTTTGCCGGCAGAGTATGGGGCTAAAATCAAGTATTTGATGGAGAATGTGAACGGTATTCACAATGCCGTGATTTCCACTCACTGCCACAATGACTTGGGTATGGCTACTGCCAACACCATGGCAGGTGTGTTGAATGGTGCCCGTCAGGTGGAAGTTACTGTCAACGGTATCGGTGAACGTGCCGGTAATACTTCTCTTGAAGAGATTGCCATGATTATCAAATGCCATAAAGATATTGATATTGAGACTAATATCAATACACAGAAGATTTATCCGACCAGCCGTATGGTATCCAGTTTGATGAATATGCCGGTGCAGCCCAATAAGGCTATTGTAGGCCGTAATGCTTTTGCTCATTCGTCGGGCATTCATCAGGATGGTGTATTGAAGAATGTACAGACTTATGAAATTATTGATCCTCATGATGTGGGTATTGATGATAATTCGATTGTATTGACAGCACGTAGTGGACGTGCTGCACTGAAGAACCGTTTACAGATACTCGGTGTAAATTTGGAGCAGGATAAATTAGATAAAGTATATGAAGATTTTTTGAAACTTGCCGATAAAAAGAAAGATATCAATGACGATGATATCCTGGTCTTGGCAGGTGCCGACCGTACCCAGGATCACCGTATCAAATTGGAATATTTGCAGGTAACCAGTGGTGTGGGTGTACGTTCCGTAGCCAGTATAGGACTGAATATCTCCGGTGAGAAGTTTGAAGCCGCTGCCAGTGGAAACGGTCCCGTAGATGCGGCTATTAAAGCCCTGAAGAAAATCATCGACCGTCACATGACACTGAAGGAATTCACTATACAGGCTATCAGCAAGGGTAGTGATGATATGGGTAAGGTACACATGCAGGTAGAATATGATAATCGTATCTACTATGGTTTTGGCGCCAATACCGATATTATTGCTGCATCGGTAGAAGCTTATATCGACTGTATCAACAAATTTAAGATGTGATGCAAAGAGGGAGTGATAAGGTGATAAGTGATAGAGTGGTAATCTTAATTTATGCCTTATATATTTCATAATTAATAATTAACTAATAATCGTTCTGATGAATACATTATTTGATAAAATCTGGGATGCACACGTGGTACAAAAAGTGAAAGATGGTCCCACGCAACTTTACATAGACCGTCTTTATTGTCATGAGGTAACGAGCCCGCAGGCTTTTGCCGGATTGCGTACACGCGGAATCAAATGTTTCCGTCCGGAAAAGATATTCTGTATGCCCGACCATAATACGCCGACACACGACCAGGATAAACCCATTGAAGACCCTATCTCGAAAACACAAGTCGATACTTTGGCTAAGAATGCCGAGGACTTCGGTTTGGAGCATTTCGGTATGATGGATAAGAGAAATGGAATTATCCATGTGGTGGGTCCGGAACGTGCTTTGACTTTGCCGGGTATGACAATTGTGTGCGGTGATTCGCATACTTCTACTCACGGTGCGATGGGAGCGGTGGCTTTCGGTATCGGCACGAGCGAGGTGGAGATGGTAATGGCTTCACAATGTATTCTTCAGACACGTCCGATGACGATGCGCATTACCGTTGACGGTAAGTTGGGGAAAGGAGTGACGGCGAAAGATATGGCACTGTATATGATGTCTAAAATGACAACAAGTGGTGCTACGGGATATTTTGTGGAGTATGCCGGAGAAGCAGTCCGTGACCTGACAATGGAGGGACGTCTGACGCTGTGCAATCTGAGTATAGAAATGGGCGCCCGTGGCGGTATGGTTGCTCCCGATGAAAAGACTTTTGCTTATATAAAAGGACGTGAATATGCTCCGGCCGGTGAAGCATGGGACAAAGCATTGGCTTATTGGAAAACATTGAAGAGCAACGACGATGCGGTGTTTGATAAAGAAGTTCGCTTTGATGCCGCAGATATTGAGCCGATGATTACATACGGTACCAATCCGGGCATGGGTATGGGAGTCACTCAACATATTCCCACTACTGAGGCTATGGGAGAAGCTGCAAAAGCCTCTTTTATGAAATCTATGAATTATATGGGTTTCCAACCGGGTGAATCGTTATTGGGCAAGAAGATTGACTATGTGTTCCTGGGAGCCTGTACAAATGGTCGTATTGAAGACTTCCGTGCTTTTGCTTCTGTTGTAAAAGGTCGCAAGAAAGCAGAAGGAGTAGTGGCATGGCTGGTTCCGGGTTCATGGATGGTGGATGCGCAAATCCGTGAAGAGGGTCTGGATAAGATACTGGAAGATGCGGGCTTTGCTATCCGCCAACCGGGTTGTTCGGCTTGTCTGGCTATGAACGATGATAAAGTGCCCAGCGGTAAATATGCGGTGTCTACCAGTAATCGTAACTTTGAAGGACGTCAAGGGCCTGGCTCACGCACGTTGCTGGCCAGCCCGCTGGTGGCTGCTGCGGCTGCTGTGACGGGAGTAATTACGGATCCAAGGGAATTGATTGAATGATGATTGGGGGATTGCACACTCAAAATCCCATTTACAAAACAATTTAATGATAAAAACAATGAAACAGAAATTTGATATTATCACCAGTACTTGTGTCCCTCTTCCTTTGGAGAATGTGGATACTGACCAGATAATTCCTGCACGCTTTTTGAAAGCAACTACCCGCGAAGAAAAATTCTTCGGTGATAACCTGTTCCGTGACTGGCGTTATAATCCGGATGGTTCATTAAATAAAAAATTCGTATTGAATAATCCTGCTTATAACGGGCAAATTCTTGTAGCTGGAAAGAACTTCGGTTCGGGGTCCAGTCGTGAACATGCTGCATGGGCGATAGCCGGATATGGCTTTCGTGTAGTAGTATCCAGTTTTTTCGCTGATATTCATAAAAATAATGAACTGAACAATTTTGTTCTTCCCGTCGTAGTAAGTGAGCTGTTCCTGAAAGAACTGTTTGATTCTATTGCTGCCGACCCTAAAACAGAGGTAGAAGTGAATTTGCCTGAACAAACCATTACTAATAAGGCTACAGGCAAGAAAGAATATTTTGAAATCAATGCCTATAAGAAACATTGTCTGATGAATGGATTGGACGATATTGATTTTCTACTGGAAAACAAAGATAAGATAGAAACTTGGGAGAAGAAAAATGAAGCATAACCATCCGAAGATAGAAATCATGGATACCACGCTTCGCGATGGTGAACAAACCAGCGGAGTATCTTTTGTACCTCATGAGAAGCTGATGATTGCCCGTCTGTTACTGGAAGAGTTGAAAGTAGATCGGGTGGAAGTAGCTTCTGCACGGGTATCCGAAGGTGAGTTTGATGCGGTCAGGATGATATGTGACTGGGCTGCACGCCGCAATATGCTGCCGAAGGTAGAAGTACTCGGTTTTGTGGACGGACGCACTTCGGTAGACTGGATACATGCTACCGGATGCCGTGTCATCAACCTGTTGTGCAAAGGTTCATTGAAGCATTGCAACTGTCAGTTGAAAAAGACTCCCGAGGAACATATTAAAGACATCTTGGCGGTGGTGGACTATGCCAACGAACAAGACATGGAAGTAAATATCTATCTTGAAGACTGGAGTAACGGTATGAAAGACTCGCCGGAATATGTCTTTCTGTTGATGGATGCGCTGGTTCAGACTAATATCAAACGTTATATGTTACCCGATACGTTGGGTATTCTGAACCCTTTGCAAGTCATCGGGTTCATGCGGAAGATGGTAAAACGTTATCCGCAAGCGCATTTTGATTTCCATGCACACAATGATTATGACCTTGCTGTGAGTAATGTGCTTGCTGCTGTGTTGAGCGGTTGTAAAGGTTTGCATACCACTATCAACGGTTTGGGCGAACGTGCCGGGAATGCCCCACTTGCCAGTGTACAGGCTATTCTCAAAGATCATTTCAACGCGATCACTAATATCGATGAAAACCGCCTGAACGATGTGAGCCGTGTGGTAGAATCTTATTCGGGCATCGTTATTCCTGCCAATAAACCGATTGTGGGTGAGAATGTGTTTACGCAGGTGGCAGGCGTACATGCTGATGGTGATAACAAGAGCAATCTTTACTGTAATGACCTGCTCCCCGAACGTTTCGGACGTAAGCGGGAATATGCTTTGGGTAAAAACAGTGGCAAGGCAAATATCCGTAAAAATCTGGAAGATTTGGGGTTACAGCTTGATGAGGATGCTATGCGTAAGGTTACCGAGCGTATCATCGAATTGGGCGATAAGAAAGAATTGGTGACACAAGAAGACTTACCCTATATTGTTTCTGATGTTTTGAAACATGGTGTGATGGATGAGCGGGTAAAACTGAAAAGTTATATTGTGAACTTGGCATACGGGCTGAAGCCTATGGCAACGCTAAAAATTGAAATCAACGGTAAAGAATATGAGGAAAGTTCTAGTGGAGACGGTCAATATGACGCTTTTGTTCGTGCGCTACGTAAGATATATAAAATAACTTTGGGGCGTAAGTTTCCGATGTTGACGAACTATGCAGTCTCCATCCCTCCCGGCGGACGTACTGATGCTTTTGTGCAAACGGTCATCACCTGGAGTTTTGAGGACAAGGTGTTTCGTACACGTGGATTGGATGCCGATCAGACGGAAGCTGCCATCAAGGCGACGGTGAAGATGCTGAACATTATAGAAAGTGAGTACGTTCAGCCATCAATACCCTTATATTGACGGCGGGCTTTGTGTGGGACGACCGTTATCGCCGTAAGAACCTTGCATACAAAAAGAAGATAGATGAACTTTTAAATAATGAATAAGACAATGGATTTTAAAATTGCAGTATTGGCTGGTGATGGTATCGGCCCTGAGATTTCAGCCGTAGGTGTAGATGTGATGACGGCTGTTTGTGAGAAGTTCGGACACAAAGTGAACTATGAGTACGCTATCTGTGGCGCAGATGCTATTGATAAGGTGGGTGATCCATTTCCCGAAACAACCTATCAGGTTTGTAAGGATGCAGATGCCGTACTCTTCTCTGCCGTAGGCGATCCGAAATTTGATAATAACCCTACTGCTACAGTGCGTCCGGAACAGGGTTTGCTGGCTATGCGCAAGAAACTGGGTTTGTTTGCAAATATCCGTCCGGTACAAACTTTTAAATGTTTGCTTCATAAATCGCCGCTTCGTGCGGACTTGGTAGACGGTGCTGATTTTCTCTGTATCCGCGAACTTACCGGTGGTATGTATTTTGGTGAAAAATATCAGGACAATGATAAGGCTTACGATACCAATATGTACACCCGCCCCGAGATTGAACGTATCCTGAAAGTCGGTTTTGAATATGCCATGAAACGTAATAAACATCTGACTGTGGTAGACAAAGCCAATGTGCTTGCATCTTCCCGACTTTGGAGACAGATAGCTCAAGAAATGGCTCCCGACTATCCAGAAGTAACTACCGATTATATGTTTGTGGATAATGCCGCCATGAAGATGATTCAGGAACCGAAATTCTTCGATGTGATGGTTACGGAAAACACGTTCGGAGATATTTTGACTGATGAGGGTTCTTGTATCAGTGGTTCTATGGGATTGCTTCCGTCAGCTTCCACCGGTGAGAGTACTCCAGTATTTGAACCTATTCATGGTTCATGGCCTCAAGCCAAGGGATTGAACATAGCGAACCCGTTGGCACAAATACTTTCCGTGGCCATGTTGTTTGAGTATTTTGACCTGAAAGAAGAAGGCGCCCTTATACGTAAGGCAGTGGATGCTTCACTTGATGCTAATGTGCGTACACCGGAAATTCAGGTGGAAGGTGGCATTAAGTACGGTACCAAAGAAGTTGGTATGTGGATTGTGGATTATATAAAGCGCTAATCTTTATTAAGGAAATAAAGGAACACTCAGATTTTTCCTAACTTTGCGAGACTGCATCAAGAAATCTTGATGTGGTCTCTTTTATAAAAAGGATAATTATGGCAAAAATAGCAAATAATCTGACGGAACTCATCGGGCATACACCGTTGATGGAATTGGCCGGATACGGCCGTAAGTACGGACTGACAACAAACGTGATAGCCAAGTTGGAAGCTTTCAATCCGGCGGGCAGTGTAAAAGACCGTGTGGCACTTGCCATGATTGAAGACGCTGAGATGCGTGGAGTCTTGAAACCCGGTGCCACGATTATAGAACCGACCAGCGGAAATACAGGTGTGGGACTTGCAATGGTGGCTACCATCAAGGGATATCATCTTATATTGACTATGCCCGAAACGATGAGTGTCGAGCGGCGTAACCTGTTGAAAGCTTTGGGGGCGGAAATAGTGTTGACAGATGGCCTTGTTGGCATGGCCGGTTCTATATCCAAAGCGAAGGAACTAAGGGATGAAATACCCGGTTCCGTCATTTTGCAACAATTTGAGAACCCTTCTAATGCACGTATCCATGCACTTACCACTGGTGAGGAAATCTGGGAAGATACCGATGGAAAGGTAGATGTATTTGTAGCCGGGGTAGGTACGGGTGGTACGATATGTGGAGTTGCAGCAGCATTGAAGAAGCACAATCCTGATATTTATATTGTAGCAGTAGAACCTGCAGCATCGCCTGTTCTTGAAGGAGGAGAGGCGGCGGCGCATCGTATTCAGGGTATCGGAGCGAATTTTGTTCCCGCCATTTACGATGCTTCGTTGGTGGATGAGGTTATTCCCGTACCTGATGATGAAGCCATTCGCACTGGACGCGAACTTTCGTTAACCGAAGGACTTCTTGCGGGAATATCTTCCGGTGCAGCGGTTTATGCGGCAAGACTGTTGGCAGATCGTTCAGAGTTTGCAAACAAAATGATTGTTGCCTTGTTGCCCGATACGGGAGAAAGATATCTTTCAACCGAGTTATTTGCTTTTGATACCTATCCTTTGGATTGATAAACATGCCTATGAAGAAATTTATTTTTTCTTTCCTGTTAGCAGGAATAATGGTGGCTTCTGCGTATTCGCAGACATACGGGGAGCTTTGTGAACGTGCTATAACCTGTACGGACCAGGACAGTTTGACACAGGCGGAAACCTATATCCGTGAAGCTCTGAAATTAGATCCCGCTAATCCTCATAATGCTTTACTCTTCTCCAATCTTGGAACAATACAGCGTCAACAGCGAAAATATGAACAGGCGCTGGAGTCCTATTCTTTAGCCTTGAATATTGCTCCACGTACTGTACCCATCCTGCTGAACCGTGCGGCAATATATATGGAGCTGGGTAAGAATGATTTAGCTCGTGTGGACTATTCGTTGGCGCTGGATATAGAGAAGGATAATGAAGAAGCCTTGTTGATGCGTGCTTACATCTATATGCGGCAGCGTGATTATGAAATGGCGCGTGCAGATTACGTACGTCTCTTGAAACTAAATCCTGGAAGTTATAATGGTCGTTTAGGGTTGGCTACTCTGGAACAGAAGGAAGGTAAATATGAAGCCGCACTTACTATTCTGGACGGTATGATTGCCGGAAAAACGGATACGTCACAAGATACAAACTCTCAAAGTGCAATATTATATATTGCCCGTGCCGGAGTAGAGAAGGATTTGAACCATGCCGATTTGGCGTTGATGGACTTGGAAGAAGCTATTCGTTTGGATGCATCGCAAGCTGAAGCCTATTTGATAAGAGGGGAGATTTATCTTTCCTTGAAGAAAAAAGAGCTAGCCAAGCGTGACTTTGAAAAGGCCATATCACTGGGGGTGCCTCATGCAGAATTACGGACGTTACTTTTGAAATGTAAATAGGAATATGCTTTATTGCAGATATTGTATTTACTCTTTTTGTTGACATTTCTGTCTATGAGTATAAACCAATGCAATCGGTTTTGTCCGGAATGTACGAATGTTATAAATCTTCTTCCTTTCACTTGATTTTTAACGGATATCATACGAATTTCTGTATCAGATTGATAAAATCCTTTCCATATTTCTTTTTCTTATATTCTCCAATTCCACTGATATTTCCAAATTCTTCGATAGTGGTTGGACGGGAAGTGCTGAGCAAATGTAATACTTTATCAGACAAGACGATATAGGCAGGCAACGCTTCTTGGTCAGCCAATCGTTTACGGAGTGCACGCAACGCTTCCAACAAATCTTCGTTTTCTGTATTCGACAAGTTAAAAGGCAGTTCTTTAGAGGAAATCGTTGTTTTTCGTTTATGTCCTCGTGGAGTTTCAATCACTTTCTCCCGGCGGATGACAACAAGTTCTGCACTTGTCCTTCCAAATAGTACATCGTTTCCAATTGGTGTGATTTTTAAATGGTTATTCTCATTATAAGCTATTTCGAAGTATCCTATTTGTAACATTTGTAACAGATAATCATGCCAGTCACGAGCAGGAATTTCACGTCCGGCTGCAAAGGTTTTTAGATTATGATATCCTTTTCCTATGACATCAGGAGTCATATTCCCTCTTAGTATATCTACCAGAACACCAGTACTTATTTGTTGCTCTGTACGCGCAATGGCACTTAAAGCTTTCTGTACGATGATAGTTCCGTCAAAGCGTTTGGGAGGATTTTTGCATATATCACAGTTACCGCAGTCATGGTCGACTGTCTCTCCGAAATAGCTCAATAAAATTCGGCGACGGCAGATATCCGATTCTGCATATTGCTGCATGCGTTGCAATTTTTCTAAATTGATACTTTTCCGACCACTTTCTGTAGCAAACTTTGTCAGCAAAATCAGGTCTGCCAATGAGTAAAATAGGAGAGTGTCACTGGGAAGTCCGTCACGTCCGGCACGGCCTATCTCTTGATAGAAACTTTCAATACTTTTGGGTAAATTATAATGAATTATCCATCGGACATTACTTTTATCTATTCCCATACCGAAGGCGATGGTGGCACATATTACTTGTACACGGTCATTGATAAAATCATTCTGAGCTTCATCCCGTTTGGTTGGTGACAGGCCGGCGTGGTAGATGGTAGTACGGATACCTTGTTTTTGTAATATTTGTGCAATTTTTTCCGTATTGCTACGGCTCATACAATAAATTATGCCGTTTGTTCCGGGATGTCTGGCTATAAAGTCAATAATTATCTTAGTTTTTTCTTTCTGTTGATACCCTCGTTTTACAGTGAGACTGAGATTTGGACGATCAAAAGAGGATATAAATATACGGGGGTGGTTTAGGTGAAGTTGTTTAATTATGTCTTCGCGGGTTATTTTATCTGCTGTTGCTGTCAGTGCGATGATAGGAACATGAGGAAACTGATCATGTAGTATTCCGAGTTGTGTATATTCTGGACGGAAATCGTGCCCCCATTGTGAGATACAGTGTGCTTCATCAACGGCAAACAGTGATATCTGCATATCCCTCAGTAAATGGTTTGCTTCGGCTATCAATTTCTCGGGAGAAATATATAGTAACTTCAGCTTACCTTCCATACATGCACGACGTAGAGCGGCGTTTTCTGTTTCATCATTGGTGCTGTTTAGTGCACCGGCAACAATGCCGTTGGCACAAAGTGTTTCAACTTGGTCTTTCATCAGAGAAATTAGTGGAGAAACCACTACTGCAGTACCCTCACATAACATGGCAGGCAACTGGTAACAGATGGATTTTCCACCGCCTGTAGGCATTAGGACAAGTGCGTCTTTACGGTTTAGAAGATGGCAGATGATATCTTCCTGGAGCGGGCGGAAATTGTCGTAACCGAAATAAGTCTTGAGGGTTTGTAACATAATTGATAATAGTATATTTCTCTCGGCAAAGGTACATTAATTATTGTATATGATACAAGATGTGATGTGTGTTGATTTGATAGAATAATTCTACTGTAATAAGTTAAATAATCTTATTAATTGATAGAAGCCACTTTCTTTCAATCTTTTTCGTTGTTTATATATTGAAAATATGTACGGGAAAAGTTGCGTATTAAAAAAAAATGTCAGACTTTTGTAAAATCTAAAGGAAAATCCTTTAAATATTCCATTTGTGAACAAAAACCCTAACCAGTTAATTCAATGAGTGATTTAGAAAACAAAGCACAGGAAGAAGCTTCGAAGAAGCGTCCCTATAACCTGCGTGAGAAAAAAGAAAAAAAGGCTGCCTACCGATCATTGATCCGTCCGGAATTGGCAGATGAATTGTATGACAATATCATGAATATTGTTGTAATGCAGAAGAAGTACAGAGATCCCAATTATTCAGCAAAGGATTTGGCTAAAGAGTTACAGACCAATACCCGTTATTTGTCAGCTGTTGTAAATTCCCGTTTTGGTATGAATTATTCTTGTCTGTTGAATGAATATAGAGTGAAAGATGCTTTACATTTATTGACAGATAAGAGATATGCTGACAAAAATGTGGAAGAAATCAGTACGATGGTTGGTTTTGCCAATCGTCAATCTTTTTATGCTGCATTTTACAAATATGTAGGAGAAACTCCTAACGGATACCGTAAAAGACATGCTCTGAAGAAATAATGTTGTGAAGTTAAATGTATGAAAGGAAATATTTCGGAATATGTGTTCTGAAGTACTTCCTTTTATCATTTTAATACTAATTACATCCTCCCCGACACATGAAAAAACAACTAATTTTTATGGTAGCCGCCTTGTCTTTGTTGACAGCTTGTGGTGGAGTACCGAAAAATTCTGCCGAGGCAGACAAATTTGATTATACAGTGGAACAATTTGCAGACTTACAGATTTTACGTTATTGCGTACCAGGCTTCGAGGACTTATCCCTCAAACAAAAAAAATTGGTTTATTACCTTACGGAAGCTGCCTTACAGGGACGTGATATACTTTTTGACCAAAACGGAAAATATAATTTGAGAATTCGTCGGATGCTTGAAGCTGTTTATATCGGATATACTGGTGACAAGAATATACCTGACTTTAAGGCAATGGAAGTGTATTTGAAACGGGTATGGTTCTCCAATGGCATTCATCATCATTATGGTAGTGAGAAGTTTGTGCCGGGATTTTCTCCCGAATTCTTTAAACAAGTTTTACAAAGTGTAGATACCTCTACATTGCCGCTTGACGAAGGGCAGACGGTGGAGCAGCTTTGTGATGAAATCTTTCCTGTAATCTTTGATCCTCAAGTGATGCCGAAACGCGTAAATCAGGCAGTCGGTGAAGATTTGGTTTTGACTTCTGCTGGAAACTATTATGATGGTGTCACTCAGAAAGAAGCTGAAGCTTTTTATGGTGCGATGAAAGACCCGAAGGAAGAGACGCCAATCTCTTATGGAATGAATAGCCGTTTGGTGAAGAAAGACGGTAAAATTCAAGAGAAAGTATGGAAAGTGGGCGGCCTTTACAGTCCGGCTATTGAGAAGATTGTATATTGGTTGAAGAAGGCGGAAGGTGTTGCTGAGACTCCTGAACAGAAAGCTGTTATAACCAAATTAGTCGAGTTTTATGAAACCGGCGATTTAAAAGCGTTTGATGAATACGCTATCCTTTGGGTGAAGGATTTGAATTCGCGCGTTGATTTTGTTAATGGTTTTACCGAGAGTTATGGTGATCCGCTTGGCATGAAAGCCAGTTGGGAGAGTTTGGTGAACTTTAAAGATTTGGATGCCACTCACCGTACAGAGCTGATCAGTAACAATGCACAGTGGTTTGAAGATAATTCACCTGTTGAAAAACAGTTTAAAAAAGAAAAGGTAAAAGGAGTTTCCGCTAAAGTGATTACAGCTGTTATTTTGGCGGGGGATTTATATCCGGCTACAGCCATTGGCATCAACCTGCCTAATGCGAACTGGATACGTAGCCAGCACGGCTCTAAATCAGTGACTATCGGAAATATTACGGATGCCTATAATAAAGCTGCTCATGGGAATGGCTTTAACGAAGAATTTGTGTATAGCGATGCTGAATTGCAACTGATTGATAAGTATGCTGACCTCACAGGTGAACTGCATACAGACTTGCACGAATGTTTAGGACACGGTTCTGGTAAATTGCTTCCGGGTGTTGACCCTGATGCTTTGAAAGCTTATGGTTCTACTATTGAAGAGGCACGTGCCGATTTGTTTGGACTTTACTATGTAGCTGATCCAAAACTGGTGGAATTGGGGCTGATTCCGAATGTAGATGCTTATAAGGCTGAATACTATACGTATTTGATGAACGGTTTAATGACACAGCTTGTACGCATTGAACCGGGGAATACTGTGGAAGAAGCTCACATGCGTAATCGTCAGCTCATAGCCCGTTGGGTGTTCGAAAAAGGTGCTGCCGATAAAGTGGTGGAATTGGTGAAAAGAGATGGAAAGACGTATGTGGTAGTAAATGATTATGGGAAGCTCCGTAGTTTGTTTGGTGAATTACTTGCTGAGATACAGCGTATCAAGTCTACCGGCGATTTTGTAGCTGCCCGTGATTTAGTGGAAACATACGCAGTGAAGGTAGATCCTGTGTTACATGCAGAAATTCTGGAACGTTACAAGAAGCTGAACCTGGCTCCTTATAAAGGATTTGTCAATCCTAAGTATGAAGCGGTGAAGAATGATAAGGGTGAGATTATTGATGTCAAAGTAACTTATGAAGAAGGTTATACTGAACAGATGTTGCGTTACAGTAAGGACTATTCTGTGTTACCATCGATAAATAATTGAATGATAATTGGAAAGTAGTAAAGTGATAATGTGATAAGGGAATATGTTGCCGTGTAATTGCTTTTCTAAATATGTGCGATCTTGTTGTCAGAGTAATACTTTACAATTATGTCCTATCATCTTATCACGTTTAAGCGAGGTTTTGTTAAACTCCCATTTATGGAATTACAAGAACAACTCAAAGAAATAAAAAAACAACTTCGTCTCTCTATGAACGGAGTTGTTTCTCAAAGTATGCGTGAAAAAGGGTTAGTATACAAGCTGAATTTCGGTGTGGAACTTCCCCGCATCAAGAGTATTGCCACTGGTTTTGAGAAAGATCATGCTTTGGCACAAGCTCTTTGGAAAGAAGATATTCGTGAATGTAAAATTATGGCAGCATTACTTCAACCGATAGATAGTTTCTTTCAGGAGATAGCTGATATATGGGTGGAAGATATCCATAATGTTGAGATTGCGGAACTAACCTGTATGAACCTTTTTCAAAACTTGCCATATGCTCCTGCCAAGTCCCTTCAATGGATCGCAGATGAGAGGGAATATGTGCAAATATGTGGATTTCTCACTATTGCCCGTCTGCTGATGAAGAAAGGAGATATGAACCAACGTGTTGAGAATGAATTTCTTGACCAGGCAGTTACCGCTTTTTTGTCTGGTTCCTATCATGTACGTAATGCAGTTATGGTTGCTGTTCGTCGCTTTATGCAACACAGTGAAGAAAATGCTTTTCTGGTTTGCCGAAGAGTCGAGGAAATGAAAAATTCTTCTTCTGAAGCCGAACTGCTGCTTTATGATATGGTGAGGGAAGAAGTCAATTTGTGAGAAATGTGCCAGTATCACATTGCCACATTTATTTCTTGTTTTTTGCTTGCTTTCCACAAAAAAGGTTTAACTTTGTTGGCTGTAAAAAACTGTGCCGCTAAATGGAAAGTCAGAATGTGAAAGATACAGTTAGGCAGATATTCACTGAGTATCTCAATGCGAACGGGCATCGCAAGACTCCCGAACGTTATGCCATACTTGATACTATTTATTCCATAGACGGTCATTTTGATATTGACACGCTCTATTCACTGATGGCGGATCAGGAAAATTTTCGTGTGAGTCGTGCTACACTTTACAATACTATAATACTTCTTATCAATGCTCGTCTGGTCATCAAACACCAGTTTGGGAATTCCTCTCAATATGAAAAAAGTTATAACCGCGATACACACCATCATCAGATCTGTACGCAGTGTGGTAAGGTTACTGAGTTTCAGAACGAGGAGTTGCAACATGCCATTGGGAATACTAAGTTGAGTCGCTTTAACCTGACACACTATTCATTGTATATGTATGGATTGTGTAGTAAATGCGACCGGGTCAATAAGAGGAAAATGAAGAATAATAACCATAAGAAAGAAAAATGAAAGTAGACATTCTATTAGGATTACAATGGGGCGACGAGGGTAAAGGCAAAGTCGTTGATGTATTAACTCCAAGATACGATGTTGTGGCTCGTTTTCAGGGAGGACCCAATGCTGGTCATACATTGGAGTTTGAAGGCCAGAAGTACGTACTTCGTTCGATTCCTTCGGGAATTTTCCAAGGTGACAAGGTAAATATTATCGGTAATGGTGTGGTACTTGATCCTGCTCTCTTTAAAGGAGAAGCTGAAGCACTGGAAGCAACAGGTCACAATTTGAAGGAACGTTTGCATATTTCCAAGAAAGCACATCTTATATTGCCGACTCATCGTATTTTGGATGCTGCTTATGAAGCCGCTAAGGGAGATGCTAAAGTAGGAACTACTGGTAAGGGTATCGGCCCCACTTATACTGACAAGGTGAGTCGTAACGGTGTGCGAGTGGGAGATATTTTGCATGACTTTGATAAGAAATATGCGGCTGCCAAGGCACGTCACGAGCAAATTCTGAAGAGTATGAACTATGAATATGATTTGACGGAACTTGAAAAAGCCTGGTTTGAAGGTATTGAATACCTGAAGCAGTTTCAATTGGTGGACAGTGAACACGAAATAAACGGTTTGTTAGCTTCCGGTAAGTCTGTATTGTGCGAGGGTGCGCAAGGCACAATGCTCGATATCGATTTCGGATCTTATCCGTTCGTGACTTCTTCCAATACGATTTGTGCAGGCGCTTGTACAGGTTTGGGGGTAGCTCCTAATAAGATTGGCGAAGTATATGGTATCTTTAAGGCATACTGTACACGTGTAGGTGCAGGTCCTTTTCCGACTGAGTTGTTTGACGAGACAGGTGATCAAATTTGTACATTGGGACACGAATTCGGTTCAGTAACCGGACGTAAGCGCCGTTGCGGATGGATTGACTTGGTGGCATTAAAGTATGCCGTTATGATAGATGGAGTTACCAAACTGATAATGATGAAGAGTGATGTACTTGATTCTTTTGAAACGATCAAAGCTTGTGTGGCTTATAAAGTAAATGGGAAAGAAATTGAATACTTTCCCTACGATATAACTGACGGTGTTGAACCGGTTTACGTAGAATTACCGGGTTGGCAGACTGATATGACAAAGATGCAGAGTGAAGATGAGTTTCCAGAGGAATTCAATGCTTACTTGTCTTTCCTGGAAGAGCAACTGGGTGTTCCTATCAAGATAGTATCAGTAGGTCCTGACCGTGAACAGACTATTGAACGTTATACCGGAGAATAAATAAACTACTCATAATTTTTTAATTCTTCCTAAAAGATGAGGGAAACTGTGGGAATGCTCACGGTTTCCCTTTATTTTTGGCAAACAATTTGTTATACTATTACAAACGACACAATTTATTTACTTATTTAAAAGAAGAAGATTATGACAACAGGAATGATAGGAATGCAATGGATTATCTTTATTGGTATAGCCGTTATCAGTTGGTTAGTGCAGATGAATCTGCAAAATAAATTCAAGAAATACTCTAAAATTCCTACAGGTAACGGAATGACTGGCCGTGATGTAGCATTGAAGATGTTGCATGACAATGGAATTTACGATGTTACTGTAACACATACTCCGGGACACCTGACAGACCATTACAATCCAGCCAATAAGACAGTGAATTTAAGTGAGGGTGTATACGAAAGTAATAGTATCATGGCTGCTGCGGTTGCTGCCCACGAATGTGGACATGCTGTTCAGCATGCACGTGCATACGCTCCGCTCACGATGCGTAGCAAGTTGGTGCCGGTGGTATCGTTTGCTTCTAACATTATGACGTGGATTTTATTGGCGGGTATCTTGATGCTGAATACCTTTCCGCAGTTGTTGCTTGCTGGTATCATCTTGTTTGCAATGACTACCTTGTTCAGTTTCATCACCTTACCTGTGGAAATTAATGCAAGTAAGCGTGCATTGGTATGGTTGAACAATTCGGGTATTACCAATTCTTATAACCATGCTCAGGCCGAGGATGCGCTTCGTTCTGCCGCTTATACGTATGTGGTAGCTGCTTTGGGCTCTTTGGCAACCCTGATTTATTATATTATGATTTTTCTGGGACGCAGAGACTAAGTTTTGTCTATGTGTAGAGAGGCAAAACAGACCATCCATTTGACTCAAATGGATGGTCTGTTTTCTTATTCCTGATATGGTGACTGCCAGGACTATTTGTCATTGAAGTTTTTGATTATTTGCTTGCTTGGGATATCTTCTTTTTTCTCAAATTCATCGTTACGGGTAAATTGTACTCATTTAAAACTGATACCACATAGTAATAGTGAGCAGAATTAAGATTAATTTTTTTCATAAATGTATCGTTTAAAGTTTACTTTTGCTTGTTTTTGTACAAGAGTGATTGTACAAAGGTAAATATTCTCTTTTCTTAATCAAGAAATTACCGTAACTTTGTCGACCGATTTAAAAAATAATTGAACCGAATATGGCAGCAAAACCTAGTATTCCTAAGGGAACTCGTGACTTTTCGCCTGTTGAAATGGCGAAACGTAACTATATATTTAATATAATTCGTGATGTATATCATCTTTATGGTTTCCAGCAGATAGAGACACCTTCAATGGAAATGCTTACTACTTTGATGGGGAAATACGGTGATGAAGGTGATAAGTTACTGTTTAAGATACAGAATTCCGGTGATTATTTCTCCGGTCTGACTGATGAAGAATTGTTGAGCCGTAATGCTGCTAAACTTGCTGGTAAGTTCTGTGAGAAAGGTTTGCGTTATGATCTCACTGTACCTTTCGCCCGCTATGTAGTGATGCATCGTGATGAAATAACGTTTCCTTTCAAACGTTATCAGATACAGCCCGTTTGGCGTGCCGACCGTCCGCAGAAAGGACGTTACCGTGAGTTTTATCAGTGTGATGCCGATGTTGTGGGTAGTGACTCTTTGTTGAACGAAGTAGAGTTGATGCAAATTGTGGATAGCGTGTTTACACGTTTCGGTATTCGTGTTTGTATCAAGATTAATAATCGTAAGATATTGAGTGGCATTGCCGAGATTATCGGTGAATCAGATAAGATTGTAGATATTACTGTAGCCATTGACAAACTGGATAAAATTGGCTTAGATAATGTCAATGCCGAATTGCAGGAGAAAGGTATCAGTGATGAGGCCATTGCCAAGTTACAACCAATCATCCTGTTGAGTGGTAGTAACGAAGAGAAACTTGTTACTTTAAAGCAGGTACTTGCCAACAGTGAAATAGGTTTGAAGGGGGTGGAAGAAAGTGAATTTATTCTTTCTACCTTGAAGAACCTTGGGCTGAAAAATGAATTGGAACTTGATTTGACTCTGGCCCGTGGCTTGAACTACTACACCGGTGCCATTTTTGAAGTAAAAGCGCTCGATGTACAAATTGGAAGTATCACCGGCGGAGGTCGTTACGATAATCTGACTGGCGTATTCGGTATGGCTGGTGTTAGCGGTGTCGGTATTTCTTTTGGTGCCGATCGTATCTTCGATGTGTTGAATCAACTTGACCTGTATCCTAAAGAAGCTGTAAACGGTACACAACTCTTGTTTATCAATTTTGGTGATAAAGAAGCTGCTTTCTCCATGAAAGTGCTTGCACAGGTACGTGCTGCAGGTATCCGCGCTGAAATCTTTCCTGATTCCAGTAAAATGAAGAAGCAGATGGGATATGCCAATTCTAAAACTATTCCGTTTGTTGCTTTAGTGGGTGAGAATGAGATGAATGAAGGAAAGGTTACGTTGAAGAACATGGAGACCGGTGAACAGAAACTTGTCTCTCCCGAGCAGTTGATTAGCGAACTGAGTTAATAAAAAATGAAATACATTTAAAAAGGAGCACAAAATAGCTCCTTTTTTTGTATATTTATGGCACAAAATAGGACGAACGATATTTTTTTGTTCTACTTGTGTAGGATAAATGTAAAATCTAACTCCTATTTTTGCAATGACAATAAAAAAGGAGGTTCTTATGGTTTCCATTGAATACAAACAAGAAAAGCACAATGCCCTCGTCAGTTTTTTGATGATTGTCATAGCATTGCTGTTTCTACTTTACATGGGTAGTTCGCTGGTACATTCTACAAAAACGTTCTGGGAGAGTTATTCGATTGAGGAGTTACTGGATTAAAAGTAACTGTAATATTTTTCATATACATAATTCTAATGCATGATACTCTATTTTACCGGAACTGGAAATTCTCGTTGGGTTGCCCAACAACTGGCAGAGGCTACAAACGATACAATAATTAATATTGCCGACTGTTTGAAACAGGAAGTATTACCTGAAGATTTGATAAACGAAGAAAAGGTCGGTATTGTTTTTCCGGTACATGCATGGTATGTGCCACGTGTAATTATTGGTTTCTTATCAAATCTTCAGTTTCCTCATTGCCAATATCGTTATGCGATATGTACGTGTGGTGATGATATGGGGAAGGGGATGAATCGTCTGGCAAAGCATTTCCCTTTGGATGCTGCTTGGTCTGTTGCTATGCCCAATACGTATATTCCGATGTTTAATCTCGATGATGATGAACTTTGTCGTAAAAAGATAGAGAATGCACGGCAGATGATTGTTTCCGTTGCAGCGGCTGTGCTCGAACAGAAAAAGGTGTGGAAAGTGAATGAGGGTGGTGCCGCATGGCTTAAAACATATATCATAAATCCATTATTTGTTCGTTTTACAATCAATCACAAGGGATTTCATGTAGATGAGGGATGCATATCTTGTGGAATATGTGATAAGGTTTGTCCGGTGGAGAATATCAGGCAGGTAGACGGACATCCGATGTGGGGAAATCAATGTATTCATTGCATGGCTTGTGTACATGCTTGTCCTCAGCAGGTGATTCAGTATAGAAAAACAACACAGAAAAAAGGCCGTTATCGGTTGGCAGATTATCTGTAGGTTTTCTTGAAAAAGCCTGATTGAATTTTTCTTCTATTTTTCGGATTTTCCTATATTTGTCTTATCCTTTGCCATTTTGTCAGTATTTATCTGCCAAACAAACAGTTTTCCATTTTGGCATAGTTTTCGTAAGTCCTTTATCGCTTATTTAAAGCAAAATTACTATAACATGTATAATGTATAACATATTAAAGCAAAAAAACTATGAACATTAAACCATTGGCAGACAGAGTGTTGATACTCCCTGCACCTGCAGAAGAAAAGACAATTGGCGGTATCATTATTCCTGATACAGCAAAAGAAAAGCCATTAAAGGGTGAAGTTATTGCAGTAGGCAACGGAACAAAAGATGAAGAAATGGTGTTGAAGGTTGGTGATACTGTACTGTACGGTAAATATGCCGGAACAGAACTGGAAGTTGAAGGAACTAAATACCTCATTATGCGTCAAAGTGATGTGCTCGCTGTTTTGGGATAATTTGTAATTAGTATTCATTATTAGTAAATAGATAAACATTATGGCAAAAGAAATATTATTTAATATCGATGCCCGTGACCAATTGAAGAAAGGGATCGATACATTGGCAAATGCAGTAAAAGTAACTCTTGGCCCTAAAGGACGTAACGTAATTATCGAGAAGAAATTTGGTGCTCCCCACATTACAAAGGATGGTGTGACGGTTGCCAAAGAGGTTGAATTGGCTGATGCATACCAAAATACCGGTGCGCAGCTTGTAAAGGAGGTTGCTTCCAAGACAGGCGACGATGCTGGTGACGGTACAACAACTGCTACTGTATTAGCTCAGGCTATTGTAGCCGAAGGCTTGAAGAATGTAACCGCCGGTGCAAGCCCAATGGATATCAAACGTGGTATTGATAAGGCTGTTGCCAAAGTGGTAGAATCTATAAAGAGTCAGGCCGAAAAGGTAGGTGACAATTACGATAAGATTGAACAGGTTGCTTCTGTATCTGCCAACAATGATCCGGTTATCGGTAAGTTGATTGCAGATGCAATGCGTAAAGTTTCTAAGGATGGTGTTATCACTATTGAGGAAGCTAAAGGTACTGATACTACAATTGGTGTAGTGGAGGGTATGCAGTTCGATCGTGGTTATCTCTCTGCTTATTTCGTAACCAATACGGAGAAGATGGAGTGCGAAATGGAAAAGCCGTACATTTTGATTTACGACAAAAAAATTTCTAATCTGAAAGATTTCTTGCCTATCCTTGAACCGGCTGTGCAGACAGGGCGTCCTCTGTTAGTAATTGCGGAAGATGTAGATAGCGAGGCCTTGACTACATTGGTTGTAAATCGTCTGCGTTCTCAGTTGAAGATTTGTGCTGTGAAGGCTCCGGGCTTTGGCGACCGTCGTAAAGAAATGTTGGAAGATATTGCGGTATTGACTGGTGGTGTTGTTATTAGCGAAGAAAAAGGCTTGAAATTGGAACAGGCAACTATTGAAATGTTGGGTACTGCCGATAAAGTCACTGTTTCTAAAGATAACACAACCATCGTAAACGGTGCTGGTGCTAAAGAAAATATCAAGGAACGTTGCGAACAAATCAAAGCCCAAATAGCTGCTACTAAATCCGATTATGATAAGGAAAAGTTGCAGGAACGTCTGGCTAAGTTGTCTGGTGGTGTGGCTGTTCTTTATGTAGGTGCGGCTTCTGAAGTTGAAATGAAGGAAAAGAAAGATCGCGTAGACGATGCTTTGCGTGCAACGCGTGCTGCTATTGAAGAAGGTATTGTTGCAGGTGGTGGTGTGGCCTATATTCGTGCATTGGATGCTCTTGAAGGTTTGCAAGGTGAAAATGCTGATGAGACTACAGGTATTGATATCATTAAACGTGCCATTGAGGAACCGTTACGTCAGATTGTTGCCAATGCTGGTAAAGAGGGTGCTGTTGTCGTACAGAAAGTACGTGAAGGTAAAGCTGATTTCGGATATAACGCCCGTACTGATGTTTATGAAAATCTGCATGCGGCCGGTGTAGTAGATCCTGCCAAAGTGACTCGTGTGGCTCTTGAAAATGCAGCTTCTATTGCAGGTATGTTCTTGACTACTGAATGTGTGATTGTAGAAAAGAAAGAAGACAAACCTGAAATGCCGATGGGCGCTCCTGGAATGGGAGGTATGGGTGGAATGATGTAATAATTGTTTTTTCCCTGATTTCTGAATTAAATAAAGTGACTGCGGTATCTTATAGAGACACCGCAGTTTTTTTATTCTCTTTTCCTTGATATATGTCAATATAAATCGTGTAAAATTACAAAACTGTTACAAAAGTAATTAAATCCTATATCTTTTGTTTGATTTTAGTGTTATCCAACTTTAAAACGGTATCTTTATATTTCATGAAGATAACCTGATCAACAACTATTAACCTTTTTTAATTTGGAAAGTAAAATGAACAAAGACGAAATTGGGCTGAATGCCGGTAAAATTTGGCAATTGCTCAGCGATTATGCCAAATGGAGTTATGGTACCTTGAAAAGAAAGTCCGGATTGAAGGACAAAGAATTGGGAGCAGCCATTGGTTGGCTTGCCCGTGAGAATAAGATTGAGCTTTATCAGGAAGATGATGAACTTTATGTCTCACTGGGAGTAAACGTATATATCGGATAAGGAGAACCGATTAAATTAAGTTTTGGAGAGACGCGGATTTTGCAATACGGAAGGAATTTTGGGTAGATTGTGAAATTTGTGTCTCTTTCTATAAAATCTGTATCTCTTTGTTTTCTCATGTTGTAGAATATTATTTCCTTTGTGTATCCTTTTTCAATAAAATAAAAAAAACGACAATGAGAAGTTTTGCATCAGACAATAATTCCGGTGTACATCCTTTGGTAATGGAGGCTTTGAACCGGGCAAATCAGGACCATGCTGTAGGTTATGGTGATGATCCTTGGACAGAAGAAGCTATCCGTAAAATCAAGGAAGTATTTACTTCCGATTGTGAGCCGTTGTTTGTATTCAATGGAACAGGCAGCAATGCAGTAGCCCTACAACTCTGTACGCGTCCTTTCAATTCCATTATATGTGCCGAGACTGCACATATTTATGTGGACGAGTGTGGTTCGCCTGCTCGCATGACAGGTTGTCAGATACGTCCTATAGTCACTTCTGATGGTAAACTTACTCCTGAATTAATTCGTCCTTATTTATGTCATTTCGGTGAGCAACATCATTCGCAACCGGGAGTTATTTATATCTCCCAATGTACTGAAATGGGTACTATCTATAAGCCAGAAGAACTTCGTGCTCTTACTGAACTGGCACATTTATATGGTATGTATGTCCATATGGATGGTGCTCGCTTGGCGAATGCTTGTGCAGTATTAAACCTTGGTCTTAAAGAGTTGACAGTGGATTGTGGAATTGATGTACTTAGTTTTGGAGGAACGAAGAACGGTTTGATGGTAGGTGAGAGCGTTATCGTCTTCAATCCGATTTTAAAGAAAGAAGCTTGTTTTATCCGTAAGCAGTCTGCTCAGCTTGCCTCTAAATTACGTTACTTGTCGTGTCAGTTTACTGCTTATTTGACAGATGAACTTTGGTTGAAGAATGCTTTACATGCCAATGTAATGGCGAAAGTACTGTATGATGGTTTGAAGAAATTACCCGGCGTTCGTTTTACGCAGTCGATGGAAAGTAACCAGTTGTTTCTTACCCTGCCTCGTCCTGCTATTGAACGATTATTCAAATCTTATTTCTTTTATTTTTGGAATGAGGAGGCAAATGAAATACGTTTTGTGACTTCTTTTGATACAACTCCCGAGGATATTGAACATTTATTGCAATCGGTAAGAGAAAGTTTATCGTAGTTCCTCGTTCAATTAATTATCGTTTACTTATTTTAGCACATCAAACTTTGGTTTGGTGTGTTATTTGTTTTTGTATATATAGAAACAAAACTTATAAACTATGGCTTATATTGATTATTATCAAGTTCTTGGAGTGGACAGAACGGCATCTCAGGATGACATCAAAAAGGCGTTCCGTAAATTGGCTCGCAAATATCATCCTGACTTGAACCCTAATGACTCTACGGCTAAGGATAAATTTCAGACCATCAATGAGGCAAACGAAGTGCTGAGTGATCCTGAAAAGCGGAAGAAATATGACGAATATGGTGAACATTGGAAACATGCTGATGAGTTTGAAGCACAAAAGAAGGCACGGCAACAAGCCGGTGCAAGAGGCTTCGGAGGATTTAGTGGAGGCGGTTTTGATGGAGCAGGTTTCGGTACGGATGGAAGTGGTACGTATTGGTACTCATCGGACGGGCAGGAATTCTCGGGTAGCAATGCCGAAGGTTTCTCTGACTTTTTTGAGCAGATGTTTGGACACAGAACTCGTGGTGGAGGTGGTGCAAATTCCGGTTTTCGAGGGCAAGACTTTAATGCAGAACTAAGCCTGTCACTTCGGGATGCTGCTCAAACCCATAAACAAATATTGACGGTGAACGGAAAAAAAGTCCGTATTACTATACCGGCAGGTGTGGCTAATGGGCAGGTCATCAAGTTGAAAGGTTATGGTGGTGAAGGTATTAACGGAGGACCTGCGGGAGACTTGTACATCACTTTTATGATTGCAGACGATCCTGTATTCAAACGTTTGGGCGACGATTTATATGTAGATGTGGATGTTGACCTTTATACGGCACTTCTGGGGGGTGAAAAGTTGGTGAATACGTTGGAAGGTCAAGTGAAGTTGAAGGTGAAACCTGAAACACAAGGTGGAACGAAAGTTCGTCTGAAAGGGAAGGGTTTCCCTATATATAAGAAAGAAGGACAGTTTGGTGATTTAATTGTGACCTATTCTGTGAAGTTGCCAACGAACCTGACGGAACAACAGAAAGAGATGTTCCGTAAAATTCAAAGTATGAACTAAAAAAGGAGAACGAGTTATGCAAAGCGAATTAATTATAATCAGTGAGTATTGTGACAAGTGCCACATAGAGCCCTCGTTCATTGAAATGCTGCAGGAAAGTGGTCTGATAGATATTCAGGCGGAGAATGGAGAACGTTATTTGTTGTTTTCCCAATTGCCGGATGTGGAACGCTACAGCCGCATGTATTATGATTTATCCATTAATATGGAAGGCATCGATGCCATCCATCATTTACTGGAACGTATGGAGGAAATGCAGCGTGAGATACACTCCTTACATAACAGGTTGAGGTTGTTTGAGGATTTCTGATTGAGAATAAATAGATAAAAAAACGTTCCATCTTTCAAAAGAAGGATGGAACGTTTTTTTGTGAGAGTATCTATTGTTTATTTACGATAGCTTTCCAGTTCTTCAGCTCTGAACTTACGGATAAAATTGAAGTGCTTTTCTATTTCTGCTTCTGCATAATTTACATAAACAAGAGCAGACTTAGAAAACAGTTCGGGAGCCTTTGTTGCATCTTGAATCAGTAAATGAGACATTACGCATACGGCAGCCATTTCGTAAAGACGGCGTGAAACGAAATCCAGCAGTTCTTGATTACCGCTTTCCTTTACGGCATTGTTGCAAGCATCGAACTTGTTGGTCATTTCTTTTATACGCTCCATCAACGGCTGCATTTCTGCGCTGCAAGATATTTGCTCATAATCACGTAAGGTGGCGGTATAAGAACCATTCGTTACATAGCGGATGGCGGCTACTGTCTGTAACTGGGTAGTACCTTCGTAAATACTCGTGATACGTGCATCACGGTAGATACGTTGGCATGCATATTCCAACATGAAACCGGAACCGCCATGTATTTGGATACTGTCGTATGCATTCTGATTGGCATATTCGGAGTTCATACCTTTAGCCAGCGGAGTGAAAGAGTCAGCCAGTTTGGCATATTTCTTTTGTTCCTGACGTTCTTCCGGGGTTAGTTTACGTTCGCGGGCAATATCATCCAGGGCTTTGTAAATGTCTACATAACGTGAGGTCTGGTATAGCAATGCACGACCGGCATCCAACTTGGCTTTCATGATAGCCAGCATGTCGTATACGGCTGGGAACTCAATGATTGCTTTACCGAACTGCTTACGGTCTTTTGCATATGCCAAACCTTCATTGTAGGCGGCCTGACTCAAACCAACCGACTGGGCGGCGATGCCTAAACGTGCACCGTTCATCAGTGCCATTACATATTTAATCAAACCGAGCTTACGGTCACCGCAGAGTTCAGCTTTGGCATTCTTATAAACCAGTTCGCAAGTAGGTGAACCGTGGATACCCAACTTGTTTTCAATACGGCGAACGTTTACACCACCTTCGCGTTTGTCATAGATGAACATGGAAAGACCACGGCCATCTTTTGTCCCTTCTTCAGAACGTGCCAATACGAGGTGCAAGTCAGCATCACCATTAGTGATGAAACGCTTTACACCGTTCAGACGCCAACAGTTGTTTTCTTCGTCGAAGGTAGCTTTCAACATAACACTTTGGAGGTCGGAACCTGCATCCGGTTCCGTCAAGTCCATAGACATGGTTTCTCCGGCACAAATACGCGGGATGAAACGGCTATGTTGGTCTTCGTTACCAAATTCATAAAGCGTTTCGATACAGTCTTGCAATGACCAGATATTACCAAAGCCGGCATCGGCTGCTGCAACGATTTCCGCACACATGGTGTACGGGGTAATCGGGAAGTTCAGCCCACCGAAACGGCGTGGCATGGTCATACCGTTCAATCCGGCTTTTACCATGGCATCGAGGTTCTGCTTTGTACCACTGGCATATTCTACACGGCCATTGGCACAGTGGGGACCTTCTTCGTCTACACCTTCTGCGTTGGGAGCTATAATCTCTCCGGTAATTTCACCGGTAATTTCCAGCACTTTGTCATAAGAGTCTATTGCGTCCGTATAGTCCTGCGGGGCATAGTCAAACTTATCTTTATCTGCATATCCGCGTTCTTTCAGTTCGCAGATGCGCTCCATCATCGGATTGTTTAAATGGAACTTGAGTTCCGGAATTTCTGTATAAAAATTAGCCATAGTTTCCTTACTTACTGTTCTGTTTGTAATACTTGATCATCTTCGGAATTACTTCTTCAACCGTACCATTGATTACGTAATCGGCAATAGTATTGATAGGAGCATTCTCGTCATTGTTGATAGAGATGATGATACCACTCTCTTGCATACCGGCAATGTGCTGAATTTGTCCGCTGATACCGCAAGCGATATAAAGTTTGGGACGAACCGTAACACCTGTCTGACCTATCTGGCGGTCGTGGTCTGCGAAGCCTGCATCAACAGCGGCGCGGCTGGCACCTACCTCGGCATGAAGTTCCTTAGCCAGTTCGAACAGCATATTGAACCCTTCCTTGCTCCCCATGCCGTAACCACCGGCAATGACGATAGGGGCACCTTTCAAATTGTGTTTGGCTTTTTCTACATGACGGTCAATGACTTTCACTACATAGTCTGTTTCGGGAACATACTTGGCAACGTCGTGTCTGATGACTTCACCTTTATAGTTGGCATCGAGAATTTCTTTCTTCATCACACCCTCGCGTACAGTCGCCATTTGCGGGCGATGTTCGGGATTTACAATCGTAGCCACGATGTTGCCACCGAATGCGGGACGGATTTGGTATAACAGGTTTTCATATACTTTACCTTCTTTCTTGTCTTCGTGTTCACCGATTTCAAGAGCCGTACAGTCGGCGGTCAATCCACTGGTCAGTGCCGAAGAAACGCGCGGACCGAGGTCGCGGCCGATAACAGTGGCGCCCATCAGGCAGATTTGCGGTTTTTCTTCCTTAAACAGGTTGATGAGTACAGAAGAGTGGGGAAGAGAAGTATAGGGGAATAGACCCGGAGCGTCGAAAACATGGAGTTTGTCAACGCCGAAAGGGATTACTTGTTTTTCAATACCTGCCAGATTACTTCCGGCAGCCACAGCTTCCAGCTGGCAACCCAACTGATTAGCTAATTTACGACCTTTGGTCAGGAGTTCGAGACTGACATCGGCAACTGTAGTACCTTCTATCTCTAAATATACAAATACATTATTCATAATCTTATCCTATCGTGTGGTTAGCTAACAGTTCAACAATCAAATCTTCTACATCCCGGTCGCTGCCTGTCAGTGTCTTGCTTTCTTTGGCTTGGAATGAAATATTCTGAATGGTTTTTACCTTGGTAGGCGAACCGCTCAGACCACATTGAGGAAGGTCACCGTTTACGTCGGCTACACTCCATTCCGTAATGTTCAGATAAGGATATTTCTCATAAAGTTCTGCATAAGCCAGTGCGGCACCTTCTTTGGTGATGGCGGCTTTTTCTTGTGCACCGAGGGCACGTTTGTATTTCTGTACCAGTTTGGCATTGCGCGGACGGCAAGGAGCGGCACTTCCGTTAACGGTAATAACGATAGGCAGAGGAGCCTCTACTGTTTCTACGCCACCGTCAATATGACGTTTCACGGTAATCTTTTTGGAGGCTTCGTCTACATTCAGAATTTCTTCCGCGTATGTAACCTGTGTCAACCCCAATTTCTCGGCAACCTGCGGACCTACCTGTGCCGTGTCACCATCGATAGCCTGGCGGCCACCGATGATAATATCATAATCACCGATTTTCTTGATGGCAGTGGCGAGAGCATACGAGGTAGCCAACGTATCTGCACCGGCAAAGGCGCGGTCGGTCAACAGATAACCGTTATCGGCGCCACGATAAAGTCCTTCACGAATAATTTCGGCTGCGCGTCCCGGTCCCATGGTCAGGATCGTCACGGTAGAACCCAGATGTTCATCTTTCAGTCGGAGAGCTTGCTCAAGGGCGTTCAGGTCTTCGGGGTTGAAGATGGCAGGGAGTGCCGCACGGTTAATGGTTCCGTCGGCTTTCATGGCATCTTTCCCGACATTACGTGTGTCGGGAACTTGTTTTGCCAATACAACAATTTTCAAACTCATGCTATATAATTATTAGTATTAGTATTTCGTCAGGTCAGTGCCGGGAATAGGAGTAGTAGAATCTTGCTACTGAAATTATCCGGTTAACTATCAGCGTGCAAATTTACGCAAAGAGTTGGGTTTGACAAGAAAAAGGGATGAAAAATGCACAAGTTGAGGGATTTTGCGCAAAGAGGAAGGGGTACACTGGTTTTCTTCACGGTGACTGATAAATGTTTGTAAGTAAGAAGTAATCTATCGATATAGAGTTTATTTGCCATCCTGTAATATTGGTAAAAATTACCGTAATATATCTACCGACAGGCATTGGAAATCCCGGTACTTTTGCAAACGATTTCAATCGTAAATAGCAACTATATAACAAAAAGAAAAATAATAATTATGATTATGAGAAAGTTTTTAGTCGTTTCTACAATGCTTGCTTGCGTCAGCTTATCGGCTTGCGGAGGCAAAAAGAATGGGAATACGGAAATGGCTGCCGACTCAGTTTCAATTTCCGAAACAGTTATTCCCAAAGTATATATGACAAGGGAAATCACACCCGAAGCGTTGGTAAAGGTTTATGAAGCGCTGGGACGTCCCGCCGAAGGACGTGTTGCTGTGAAAATCAGTACCGGGGAACCGGGAGGACACAATTTCCTGCAACCTGCTCTTATCAAGAATTTGGTACAGAAAGTAAAAGGAACGATTGTAGAGTGCAACACGGCATACGGAGGTAAACGTTCCACTACCGCCGAACATCTTCAGGCGGCACGCGATCACGGTTTCTTTGAAATTGCCGATGTTGACATCATGGATTCCGAGGGTGAAATCAACATTCCGGTCAAGGATACAACACATATCAAATATGACATTGTAGGTTCACACATCAGCAACTATGATTTTATGATTAATCTGGCGCACTTCAAGGGGCACGCCATGGGTGGTTTCGGTGGAGTACTCAAGAACCAGTCCATCGGGGTAGCTTCTGCCAACGGAAAAGCCTATATCCATACAGCGGGTAAAACTACGAAACCGGGTGAACTTTGGGGAAATCTGCCCGAACAAGACCATTTTCTTGAGTCCATGGCGGCGGCTGCCCAAGCTGTACATGATTACTTCGGAGACAAAATCCTATATATAAATGTAATGAACAACCTTTCCATCGACTGTGACTGCGATGCCCACCCGCACGCTCCTGAAATGAAAGATATCGGTATTCTTGCCTCTACAGATCCCGTAGCACTCGATCAGGCTTGTCTCGACCTCGTTTTCAACGTAAAGCCCACCGAGGGAGACAATAATCAGCCATTGATAAATCGCATTAAAGAACTTCATGGAACGCATACTGTGGAGTATGCGGCAGCGATAGGTTTAGGAAGTATGGAGTATGAACTGGTGTCAATTGATGATTAAAAAGAATGGTTATACAATGAAACGGATATATAAATATGTATGGCTCCTTGTCCTTCCCTTTTTATGCACTACCGGACTGATGGCGCAATCAAAGGTGGAAGAAGCCAGAAAACTGATTCAGGATGGCAAGGCCGAGTGTATATTGATAAAGAATGATACCATTTACGGACAGGAGCGAGGACATGGTGTCAGTCCGCTATTGGTGATGTACGATGAGCATAGGGAGGCGATGTCCGATGCAGTCTTGGTAGATAAAGTCATAGGGCGTGCGGCGGCTGCCATAGCCATTTGTGGCAAGGTGAAGCATGTACATGGCGAACTGATGAGTGAAGATGCTATAGAGTTTCTGAACAAAAACGGTATCACGACGAGCTACACGATACTGGTTCACCGGATATTGAACCGGAAAAGAGATGGCCTTTGTCCTTTGGAACAATCGGTAGAAGGTGTGGAGGATGCCGCAAGTGCTCTTTTGGCATTACGCAAACGGATAGAGACATTACAAAAACAATAGATGAAAAAGATGGAGTATCTGTTCAAAACGAACAAGATATCCAAACAAAAGTAGAATTCGGACATTAATATTAATAACCCGGAATTGAAAAATAACTTAAAACCATAAAGTATGTATATTGAAAGAATAAATAGCCCTGCTGACTTGAAGACGCTTCAAGTTGATGAGCTGGAAACATTGAGCGGAGAAGTCCGCCGGATATTATTGGACAAACTGAGCGCACATGGCGGACATGTAGGTCCCAACTTGGGAATGGTAGAAGCTACGGTAGCTTTGCATTATGTGTTCTCTTCGCCTATCGATAAGATTGTTTATGACGTTTCGCACCAGAGTTATGCACATAAAATATTGACCGGACGTAAAGAAGCCTTTATTAATGCTGCTAAGTACGATGACGTATCGGGATATACCGAACCGTCGGAAAGCGAACATGATTTCTTTGTCATCGGTCATACGTCGACCTCTGTCAGCCTTGCCACCGGACTTGCCAAGGCGCGTGACCTGAAAGGAGAGCGGGGGAACGTGATTGCCGTCATCGGTGATGGTTCCCTGAGCGGAGGTGAGGCATTCGAAGGGTTGAATGTGGGAGCCGAGTTGGGTTCGAATCTCATTGTCATTGTCAACGATAACCAGATGTCCATTGCCGAGAACCACGGCGGACTTTACCGCAACCTGCAGCTGCTGCGCCGGACAGACGGACAAGCTCCCTGCAACTATTTCAAGGCGATGGGTTACGACTATTTCTATGTGAAAGACGGCAATGACGTGAAGCAACTGCTGGAAGCCTTCCGTCGGGTGAAGGATATAGACCATCCCGTCGTGGTGCATATCAATACCTTGAAGGGTAAGGGATACCGTCTGGCAGAGGAGCAGCAAGAACGTTTTCATTACAGTATTCCGTTTAACCTTGAAACCGGAAATCCGACCGTAGGTCTGGATGAGGAAGAAGATTATGCCGACCTCACTGCCACCTATCTCTTGCAAGAAATGAAGAAAGACCCGGCTCTGGTAGGCATTACAGCGGGTACGCCTACCGTGTTTGGCTTCACGGCCGAACGGCGCAAAGAAGCTGGCAAACAGTTTTTGGATATGGGTATCGCCGAAGAACAGGCGGTCGCCATGTCTTCCGCCATTGCCGCAGGAGGTGGAAAACCTGTGTTCGGGGTTTACAGTACCTTCATCCAGCGTGCCTACGACCAGTTGTCGCAAGATCTTTGTATCAACAATAATCCCGCGTTGATACTTGTTTTCTGGGGAAGTTTGTCGAGCATGAACGACGTCACTCACCTTTGTCTCTTTGATATCCCCGTTATCGGTAATATCCCTAATATGGTTTATCTGGCACCCACCTGCCGCGAAGAGTATCTGGCGATGTTGGAGTGGGGAATTCGCCAGACGGAACATCCGGTTGCCATCCGTGTACCTGCCAATGGGGTTATCCGCAGGAATATCGAGCCGGAAAAAGATTACGGTAGGATATTGAACCGTTACGAGGTGTCGCACCGCGGTAGCAAGGTGGCTGTATTGGGGCTTGGTTCCTTCTACCAGTTGGGCGAGGCGGTGGTTGCCCGTCTCAAGGAGGAGAACGGCATTGATGCCACACTTATCAATCCCCGTTACATTACCGGGGTGGATGAGGCTTTGCTCAATGACCTGAAACGTGACCATACACTGGTCATCACTCTTGAAGACGGCGTACTGGACGGTGGTTTCGGGGAGAAGATTGCCCGCTACTATGGAGCTTCGGATATGAAGGTGTTGAATTATGGTGTGAAGAAGGAGTTCATGGATCGTTATAAGGTGAGTGAACAACTGAAAAAGAACCGTCTGACGGTTCCACAGATTGTGGAGGACATTTGTCACTTCGTGTCTTGATAGAAAGGAGAATACCCAATGAACGCCGGCTTCTGCAAAGGGATAAAAATCAACCTTGCAGAAGCCGGCGTTATGAATGTTTATCCCGGAGGATTTTCGTTTTGATCTTCACGCTGTCATGGATGAAACCGCTTTCCGGGTGTTCATTCGTTTTTTGCTCCGTGGCGATCCGTTTTCCGCAGCCCGGTTATGGGGTGGTGACGGCTTTGAGCACGAGCGGTGTCCGGGCGCCGATGGCTGCGTCGGAATTGGCTTCGTACTTATAGTTGCACTTCAGGGAGGCGTCCGTTTGATTGGCGTTCCATGTGTCGATGGCGGCGTTCATGGTGGCGAGGGCGTTGTCGGCACCGCTGCCTGCCGTCCATTGCACGGTGCTGCCGTCTACTTTTACAGGGGGATTACCGCTGCCGGTGTCGTAGCCAATCGCGTTGAGGGACGAACCGCCCGGGATGCCCCAGTAGCAGGTGGATTGCGCTCCGCTGCTGCGTGCTCCGATGGCACCTCCCAAAGAGGCTCCCGAGGGACCGCTGACGTTGCCTGTGCTGTAACAAGCGGTGATGCCGTTTGAGGTAGTGCCTACGATGCCGCCTGCGTAGCTGCTGATACCTGCATAGCCGCTGCTGGTAGTCGCCACGTTGCCGGTGTTGTAGCAGGCGATGAGGCTTCCGTACATATAACTTCCGGTGATACCGCCTACCGTATATTTTCCTGTAATGTCTCCTGTATTGATGCATCCGGAGATGATATCACCTTTTGTCTCTGCTGTAATGCCGCCGACGCATCCAATTCCCGTCACATTTCCTGTGTTGGTACATCCGGTGATGGTTCCTCCGTTTTCTCCCGAAATACCTCCTGCATATCCATCGTTAGCATCACTTTCGCCTTCCGATAGTATGGTTGCCGAATTGGTACAATTGATGATGATACCCTCATCCCCATTACGTCCCGTTATGCCGCCTATCGGGGAGCTATAATCATCGGTAGCTGTTATCCTTGCTTCGTTGTGGCAGTCGATGATGGTTCCGTAATTCTCTCCGGTGATGCCGCCTGCATAGCCTGCCTCTTCTCCTTCTTCTGTAGCAGAATTCGCTAATACAATACATTGGTTGGTACATCCGCTGATGGTTCCTTCGTTACCTGCCGCGATACCGCTTATGTATTTATATCCCGATACTTCCCCCTTCAGGGTAAAGTTCTTCACCGTGGCGTTTGGCCCGATATAGCCGAACAGGGCTTGGGCGTTTTCTTCTTTCGATGCTCCGTTGATGTATAGCCCGCTGATGGTGTGTCCGTCGCCATCGAAGGTGCCTTCAAAGCCTGCGTAAATATCATTATCATAATCGATATATCCTATCGGTGTCCAGTCAATCCCCGCGCCGTCATTCAAATTCTTGCCACATACATCGGCAAGGTTGATGTCCCGCGTCATTTTGAAGTAGCTGCCCTCATAGTTTCGTTTCGCGTTCACTATTGTAGCAAGCCCTTTTAGTGCTTGTGCAGTGGCCAGCAGGTAAGGTTCTGTCGCCGTGCCCTTTCCCTCGAACGCGAATTTCACCGGGAGCGTGTAGCTGCGGCTGAAGTCTTTGTTGTCCGTCAGCATCACTACCAGCGTTGCCGAGAGGGTGGTATAGGTACTGGATAGGGTGATGGTTTTCGTTGCGTGGTCTGCTTTTGCCGTCCATCCTTCGCCATCCGCCATCAGTGCGCTCACGGTCAGGTCGTTTTGCATTACACCGGCGTCGCTGCCGGTCAGGGTGTAAGTCAGCACGTTGCCCTGTATCACGTTCAGCGGTTGCGTCAGGTCGAGGGCGGTGGAGGAACCTTGCAAGGTCAGGGTGATGCCTATGCCTTTATAGAGGGGGATGCGCAGGGTGGGGTTGTCTGCGGGGTCGTCCGGCGTGTTGTCCGCCAGGGTGAAGGTGACGTAGTCCGTACTGGTGGTATAGTCCACGCCGTTTTTGGCGAAGATGGCGTCACCGTCTGCACCGTCTGTTCCGTTGATGCGATACCACGTCACTTTGTTGTCTACGCTCAGGTACCAGGCATCGTCGTTCTTTGCTCCGCCGTCGGTCTTGATGGTGATGCCTGTGGGCAGGCTGCTGCCCAGAAGTATCTGCGGGGCGGGGGCGGAAGTGCCCGGTTCTCCTTGCTCTCCCTGTGTGCCGTTGGCTTGTATGGCATTTCCCGCTTCGTCTTTCAGCGGTTCGCCGTTCAGCGTCCAGTACCAGTTGCCGTCCGCTTGCTGCGCGACGCTGATTTGGGGGGTGCTTCCCGCTTCGCCCTTTTCGCCTTTCGCGCCGCTTTCTCCTTTCTCACCGTTATAAATGGTGATGGGGGCGGTGTGCAGAAACTGGATGGTGTAGCCCACCTGCACGCCGCTTTGGGTGACGGGCGTGACGCCGGTGATGTAGTCCGTGGTACTGAGCAGTTGTTGCAGGGAGGCAAGGTTGCTGTTCACCTCTTCCTGCCACTTTTCGAGCGCCTTGATGCGGTCGGCGTTGCTGTTGATTTTCTTCCACAGGTCGGTGTGGTCGCAGTTGCACCCGGCAAGGAGTATTGCCGTGAGTGCCGTTAATAGATAACTCTTCAATCTCATAGTAGTATAAAATATTGATTAATTGATTACGGTGCCTGGCGTTCCCAAGCTGTTGTTGGCAGGAGGAATACAACGATTGCCGCCCGTAGAGTAGGCTTGTGGCTTACTTTACGGGCGGAAACTTCGCTCGCAGCGCGGGGCTGCAAGTATTTCGAGGTTAATAATGCTTACAAATGCGGGGGGGGGTAAAAGCTTTTTTCCGGCTGCAAGGCAGTGGGAGAGGAATATATACGCCGGTGTAGTTTGTTTTGTTGCGTGAGTGGCTCATTACGGCAATTTTTAGAATTATTAAAACACAAAGTTAAGTATTATAAAGAAGCGGCAATGCTTTTCGGAGTATTTTTTTCGGAAATTTTATTTATTCATTACGTTCCGGCCGGTGATATAAATAAAACCGAAGCATTTCTTCTCTTGATATCGGGAGAAGAGATACTTCGGTAAGTACTGTTCTTTATGTCAGGTCTTTATTTCAAGCCCAGTTTTTTCTTTATATCTTTAGGCAACGCGTCTTTGTGTACAACGATGTTCATCGTTTTGTAGCGTGCAAACGCTTTGGAGGCATACCACAGTCCTTCATACTTGCCTGCTTTGCCCCAGGAATTCTTTACCATGTAGTATTCGTTACCTGCCTGGTCCTTAGCTATACCATAAATCAGCATACCGTGGTCGTCGGTTGTTTCCCAGTTGTCGTAACCCTCTTGGCGTTCTTCTTGGGTACACCATTTCTGTGGTTGCGGTTTGCTGTTCAACTTCTTCTCTTCGGGTTTCATTTTCAGCCAGTGTGCCATGTCCGAACCGCTCAACTCCTGTACTTTTTCTGCATCGGGCATCACGGCTATACCGTCGCGGGTAAAGCCTTGTTCGCTTACGTCGGCACCCCAGGCAATGGTGTAGCCGTTGTTGATTGCATTGTCAAATACCTGCATCAGCTCGTCAATGGGCAGGTTATAGGAAAGTCCCCAACGCCAGTTGTCTTGAATTTCCAGTACGAACGGCTGATAGAACGGATGGTGGGTATAAGAAGTCAGTGAGATATAATCATCGGCGTTCAGTCCGGTAGATTCATAGAAAGATTGCGGGGTATATTCTTTACCTTGATAGGTAAACTTCTCGGGACGTTGACCCAGGTAGATGTCATGGATGGCGGTAACGGCCTTTTTCCAAAGCGGGTTTTTATCTTTGTCGGTCTGCAAGCTACGGAGTTTTCCTTTGGCGATGGCTGCCACTACGGCATCGGCCACGGCAGACAGCTCGGTGTGGTTGCTCAGGGTATCACCATACATTACTCCCGGACGCATTTCCTCTTCGGGTACCAGCCCGAAAGTTTTCATGCCGTATATCACGTCGTAGAATGAACCGCCTTGAGAGAAGGAAATGTCGCCGTGTGTGCGTACTGCCTTGTCGGCACGGTCCAGGTAAGTATTGTGTACGATATACATTTCGGACAAATCATACTCTCCCTTGCCCATACGGAGCAGCTCGGACTCGATGAACGCCAGCCCGGAGTAGCACCAGCATGTACCGGCACGATTCTGGTTCTTGATGGAGGTGATAGGATTTTCTTTGACGGTTGTAAAGACAAATCCCTCTTCTTTCGGAGTGTCTTGAGCTGTTGTGTGCAGGCTCAACAATCCCATTGCGACAATTAATATCGATTTTTTCATCATGATTAAAATATTTTTGATTTATTAGTTGTGACCGCAAATATAGGCAGAATATCGTAAACAAAAGCTATCTTTGGGGCGTTAATTCCCACACTGTATGATGAAAACTATACAAATAGACAATTTGAGCGGACTTGTTCTTGAAGGCGGCGGTATGCGTGGCGTCTTCACTTGTGGTGTGCTGGACAATTTTATGGATCGGGGTGTCCGGTTTCCTTATACCATTGGTGTAAGTGCCGGAGCATGTAACGGACTTTCGTATCTGTCCGGCCAGCGTGGACGTGCCAAATACAGTAATATAGATTTGTTGGAGAAGTATAATTACATAGGTCTGAAGTATCTTCTGAAGAAACGGAACATCATGGATTTTGACTTGCTGTTTCGGAAGTTTCCCGAACATATTTTGCCCTATGATTATGAAGCTTATTTCAATTGTCCCGAACGTTACGTTATGGTGACTACCAATTGCCTGACCGGTGAAGCAAATTATTTTGAGGAAAAACGAAATAAAGATCGTGTGATTGATATTGTCCGGGCTTCGAGTAGTTTGCCGTTTGTTTGCCCCATTGTCTATGTAGATGGCATTCCTATGCTGGATGGGGGGATTGTAGACAGTATTCCCCTGATGCGTGCCCGGCAGGATGGTTATACCCGTAATGTTGTAGTACTGACCCGTAACCGTGGTTACCGGAAGGACATCCAGGGAACTAAAGTACCCCCTTTTATTTATCGCCAATATCCCCGTTTGCGTGCAGCCATCAATATGCGTAGCCGTGTCTATAATGCGCAGCTGGATTTGGTGGAACGCATGGAGGATGCAGGTGAGATCACCGTGATCCGGCCGCAAAAACCGGTTATTGTAGACCGTATTGAGCGGGATATCCGCAAGCTGACCGATCTTTACGAAGAGGGGTATGCCTGTGCGGCGGAATTCCAAATCTGTTGATAATGTCTAACTATATGGGACACTATTTCAGCATTTGCGGCAAATTCTCTTTGCCCCAGAAGTAATACACGGCCAAGCCTATCCAGCTGGTTAAGATTATGAGTATGATTGCTACTATTTTTTTCTCGGCAGCAATATCTTTCCATTGCCACATTTCCATGGCTGCTTTGATTGTCAGTATTACACCGATAATCCAAATGATAAATCCTATCATAACATTCGTTGTTTTTGTTTCTCAAAACAAATAAAGGCTGTATCCGGTTCACGGAACAGCCTCTATTTTAGTTTATTATTTCAGAATTTAAAATTATTCGGAAACTTCAGCGCCCCAATTTTCTTTAGACAGACGCTTATAGCTATTATAACGCCATTTAGCGTTCTCTTCAGCAGCCTTGAACAGTTCATCAGCTTCCTGTGGATATTGTTTCATTACAGAAGCATAACGAACCTCACCTTTCAAGAAGTCTTGGAAGCCGCTCCAATCCGGCTCTTTGCTATCCAGCGTGAACGGATTCTTGCCTTCTGCTTCCAAAGTCGGGTTATAACGCCACAAGTGCCAATAGCCACATTTAACAGCCTTTTCTTCCTCAGCTTGGCTCTTACCCATACCTTGTTTCAAACCGTGGTTGATACAGGGGGCGTAAGCGATGATGAGTGACGGACCGGGATAAGCTTCTGCTTCACGGATAGCTTTCAATGTCTGAGCTTGGTCAGCACCCATTGCAATCTGGGCAACGTATACATAACCGTAAGTAGTAGCCATCAAACCGAGGTCTTTCTTACGTACACGCTTACCGGCAGCAGCAAACTTAGCGATAGCACCTACCGGAGTAGCCTTAGAAGATTGACCGCCTGTGTTAGAATAAACTTCAGTATCCAGAACCAAGATGTTGACGTCCTTACCACTGGCAATTACATGGTCGAGACCACCGTAACCGATATCGTAAGAAGCACCGTCACCACCGATGATCCACTGGCTGCGTTTAACAAGATATTGAGACAATTCGGAGATTTGCTTGCAATGGTTGCATTTGTCCTTACCTGCTTCAACCAAAGGAATGATCTTTTCAGCTAATTCCTTGGTCTTATCGGCATCGTACATGTTTTCGATCCATTCGCTGAACAGAGTTTTTGCTTCTGCCGGAGTACAATCGGCTGCGATAGCCTCTTGCATAACTTTCACGATACGTGCACGCATTTTTTCATTAGCAAGCTCCATACCTAAACCAAATTCGCAGAAGTCTTCAAACAAAGAGTTTGCCCATGCAGGACCATGACCCTTTTCGTTCTTTGTATAAGGAGTAGAAGGTACTGAACCAGAGTAGATAGAAGAACATCCAGTAGCGTTAGCAACCATTTCACGGTCACCGAACAATTGAGAAATCAATTTTACATACGGAGTCTCACCACAACCTGAGCAGGCACCGGAGAATTCAAACAACGGAGTAGCGAACTGAGAATTCTTCACGTTAGCTTTAATGTCAACCAGATGTTGTTTGCTCTTTACATTCTCTACGCAGTAAGTCCAGTTGGCAGCTTCAGCCAATTGGCTTTCAAGATGCTTCATGGTCAAAGCCTTACCGCCCTTCTTCGGATTACCCGGACAAACATCGGCACAGTTACCGCAGCCCAAACAGTCAAGAACGTCTACTTGCATACGGAATGTCATGCCATCGAATGCTTTACCAACAGCTTTCAACTGAGTGAAGTTAGCGCCTTTTTGTTCTTCAGCATCGAGTACAAACGGACGGATAGAAGCGTGAGGACAAACGTAAGCACATTTGTTACATTGGATACAGTTCTCCGGATTCCATTCTGGAACGAAAGCTGCTACACCACGTTTTTCATATTTTGCAGTTCCCTGATACCAAGTACCGTCTTCGATACCCTTGAATGCAGATACTTTCAACAAGTCACCGTCTTGTGCATTAATAGGACGAACTACTTCGTTGATGAATGCCGGATCATTGTTTTCAGCTTTGGCGTCGTCACTCAGGTTAGCCCAAGCCGGATCAACAGTCAAAGTCTTGTATTCACCACCACGGTCTACGGCAGCATAGTTCTTGTTGACTACGTCTTCACCCTTCTTTCCGTAAGACTTAACGATGAATTTCTTCATCTGCTCAACAGCTTGTTCTACAGGGATTACGCCTGTGATACGGAAAAATGCAGATTGGAGGATTGTATTGGTACGGTTACCCAAACCGATTTCCTGTGCAATCTGAGTTGCGTTGATATAGTAAACAGAGATATTATTCTGTGCAAAGTATTTCTTCACTTTGTTAGGCAGATTCTTAGCCAACTCTTCGCCTTCCCAGATAGTGTTTAGCAAGAACGAACCATTCTTACGCAAACCACGGGTTACGTCATACATGTGCAGGTAAGCCTGAACATGGCATGCCACGAAGTTCGGAGTGTTTACCAGATATGTAGAACGAATCGGAGTATCACCGAAACGCAAGTGAGAACAAGTGAAACCACCTGATTTTTTGGAGTCGTATGAGAAGTAAGCCTGGCAGTGCTTGTCGGTATTGTCACCGATAATCTTCACTGAGTTCTTGTTGGCACCTACCGTACCGTCAGCACCCAGACCGTAGAACTTAGCTTCGAACATACCTTCACCACCCAATGCGATTTCTTCTTCCTGGGGCAGAGAAGTGAAAGTAACGTCATCTACGATACCGATAGTGAAGTGGTTTTTAGGCATCGGCATAGCCAAATTCTTGTAAACGGCGATGATTTGGGCAGGAGTCGTATCCTTAGAACCCAAACCGTAACGACCGCCTACGATAACCGGAGCATCTGCTGCACCGTAGAAGCAGTCTTTTACGTCAAGATATAAAGGCTCACCGTTGGCACCCGGTTCTTTCGTACGGTCAAGTACGGCAATCTTCTTGGCTGTCTTAGGTACAGCAGCGAGGAAGTGCTTAGCGGAGAATGGGCGGTACAAGTGAACTGCAACCAAACCAACCTTTTCACCATTAGCTACAAGGTAGTCGATAGCCTCACGGGCAGCTTCTGTTACAGAACCCATAGCGATGATGACACGTTCTGCGTCTTCTGCGCCATAGTAGTCGAACAAACCGTATTTACGACCTGTAATTTTAGAAATCTCATTCATATATTCTTCTACAATAGCTGGTACTGCTTCATAGAAGTTGTTACATGATTCGCGGTGCTGGAAGAAATGGTCAGGATTTTCGGCCATACCGCGAGCAACAGGATTCATCGGATTCAATGCGCGGGCACGGAATTCAGCCAAAGCTTCCTGATCAATCAGCGGAGCGAGATCTTCATTTTCCAACATTTCGATCTTTTGGATTTCATGAGAAGTGCGGAAACCGTCAAAGAAGTTGACGAACGGTACGCGACTCTTAATAGTAGCCAGATGGGCTACACCTGCCAAGTCCATAACTTCTTGTACAGAACCTTCTGCCAACATGGCAAAACCGGTCTGACGTGTGGACATTACATCTTGGTGGTCACCGAAGATACATAGTGCGTGACTTGCCAGCGTACGCGCAGATACATGGAATACACAAGGCAGGAATTCACCGGCAATCTTGTACATGTTAGGGATCATCAGCAACAAACCTTGTGAAGCAGTGTACGTAGTAGTCAACGCGCCCGCCTGCAGAGAACCGTGAACAGCGCCGGCTGCACCAGCTTCAGACTGCATTTCCTGTACCAATACTGTTTCGCCGAAGATGTTTTTGCGACCTGCGGCAGCCCATTCGTCTACGTATTCAGCCATCGTAGAAGAGGGAGTGATGGGGTAGATAGCAGCTACTTCAGAGAACATATACGAGATATGCGCAGCAGCCTGGTTACCATCACAAGTAATGAATTTCTTCTGTTTAGTCATAACTAAATTGAATTTATTAAATAAAAAAATCTCTCGAATTTAATATAGAAAACCGAACAACCAGAGTGGAATTTGATTTCCCCGGCCTATCTCCGCTTTATGCAGTGCATAGGTCACTCCCGGATTGTTTTTTATTTTTATTCCTTCCGGACAAATTTTGAAAGGCATCACTTCATCCACCATAAAGGAAATGTTCTTGTCACCCTTGTTCACCTTATGATCTTTCCACAAAGTATTTACAAAGAATGTATCCAGCACATCCTGCTCTTCCACTTTTACGGGATAGATGGAGTACATCAGATTGGAGTTGTGCATCATTATTTTGGATGGTTTCTTGGGGAATTCTTCACCCTTCGGATAGACCATATTAATGAGCCGCGCGTCTGCCAAATACTTGATATAGTTCATCACCGTAGCGCGGGAAGTCTGTATATCGTTTGCCAATTGGCTTACGTTCGGAGCTTTCGGCCCATCTACGGCAAGCAAATATAACAATTTCTTTATTTTTGAGAGGTATTTCAGCTCAATTTGTTTAATGAGTAAGATATCTACCTCTACCATCATGTTCATTGTCTTCAATAAATTTTCCGAGAAATTACGCTTTTCAAGAAAGAAGGGGTAGAACCCGTGATGCATATAATCTTGCAAATATTCCAAAGGACGTACTTTCGAGAGGATACCTTTAGCTATCTGCTCGTGGTTGCTTAATATTTCCTCCAAAGAGTAAGCGTGGAATTTCATGCCTGTCTGCAAGTTCAGATATTCGCGGAAAGAGAAACCACGCAGATTATAGCTCTTCACAATATCGCGTAATTCCAGATTTTCCTCTTTCAACCGCATTACCGACGAACCGGTAAATACAATTTTAAGATTCGGAAAACGATCGTAACACAGACGTAACTCCTTGCTCCAGTCAGGATGCTTGAAAACTTGATCTATCAACAAAACCTTTCCGCCACGACGCTGGAATTCATAGGCGAAATCCACAATACTGTGCCCGGAAAAATAGAAATTGTTCATGTTGATGAAGAGACAAGAACGGTCAGTACCGAATTTCTCTTTGGCATATTGCAATAAGAAAGTAGTTTTACCTACGCCTCGAGTACCTTTGATACCGATGAGCCGGTCATTCCAGTCAATCTCATCCATGAGGTCACGACGGACAGGGGCATTCGTATGCTCTACCAGATAAGCGTGTGTTCGGTAAAATGCTTCCATGCTTTTAAATTCGGTTTATCGGGCGACAAATATACACCTTTTTTATAGATTTGCAAAGTAGAGATAGCAAAATATATTTTTCATAGTTAAGTTTTATATATTTTGTATCCTGTCCTTTTTCTCTGTAAGTTTGTAGTCTTTAATGATAACGAACTCTAATTAATGAAACTATATCTTTTCAATCCCGATTCCGATCTTGCGTTGGCCAGTAACGAAGAAAACTACATGGCTCCGGCATCTGCCCGCCGCATGATACAAGATTTGGCATTACTGCCGATGTGGTATGCCCAGCCCGGCAGTGCGGTATTGGCACCTTCTGCTTATAATATGGATTTCCTGAAACGAATGAAAGAATATTTTCCGTTGCAGGTACAACTGGTCACGGAACCTGAGTTGCCCGATTATACCGAGGCGCAGATTATGCCGTGGGGATGGAACCCTGCTCTGCGCAAGTATCTACTGAAAGGAGGAGTATTGGAACGGAAACTTCCCACCTTGCGGTTTCTTGCAGAATACCGGTTGCTCTCTTCCCGTCTTCAATGCATCTGGCTGACAGAAATCGTCAGGCGCAATTATCCCGAATATACTTGCGGCAGGCATTATCTTATCGAGACGATGGTAAGTTGCAGGGAGGTGGTAAAAGAAATGCATACTTGTCTGTTTAAAGCTCCTTGGTCCGGTAGCGGCAAAGGTTTGAATTGGTGCCGTTGTGGTTTCACCAAGAACTTGTCCGATTGGTGCGAACGGGTTATAAAAGAGCAAGGGTATCTTGTGGCAGAACCTATATATGATAAGGTGGAGGATTTTGCCATCGAATTTTATTCCGACGGGTATGGAAAAGTTCTTTTTGCGGGTTACTCCTTGTTTTCCACCAACGGACGAGGTGCCTATGCAGGTAATGTCCTCGTTTCGGATAAGTGGGTGGAGGAGTGGATCGAGCAATATATTCCCCTCACGGAATTGATACGTATCCGCGAATGCTTGCAAAGTAACTTGGCAACCGCTTATGGTGATTTTTATACCGGTTATTTGGGTGTAGACATGATGGTATGCCGCAGGAATAGCGGACGCAGGTACGTCATTTATCCTTGTGTTGAAATAAATATGCGAATGAATATGGGGGTTGTCTCCCGCCTTTTCTACGATAACTTCGTGTTACCAGGTAATACAGGGCGTTTCAATATCGAATATTTCCCTACCAATGAAGCGTTACGGGCACAACACGAACAGGACATGCGCGAATTCCCGATGGTAGTGGAAGCTGGTAAACTGGTTTCCGGATATCTGCCATTGGTACCAATCACCCCAAAGAGCCGTTATCGGGCATTTGTGGAAGTAATGGCGCGAATGTAGATAGTCTAAAAGGTTTGCCATTATAAGCGCCGGGTTTCTCTGTCGTGATGGAAACCGGTTCCACTCACGGAGGAAGCGGTAGAACTCATTGGATGGCTTCACTTTCGTTTCCGCATCTGTCTATGGCCGTTACCGCAAAATATTTTTTGGCAGTCCAAGGCCGTATCGGGGCGTATATATATTCGGTACCTGCTACCCGCTGCGCTAAAATATTCTCAGGATTGGAAGTATCTACGGGATAGGTGTCCGAACCATAGACAACGTAAAACGGTGCATTTCGTTTATCATTGTCGGTAGAAGGTTGCCAGCGTAAAAGGGTATACCCTTCGGATTGCTTTTCCACACTGAGATGAGTGGGGGAAGTGGGAGGGATGTTGTCAATCCACGGCATGGCAGGTTGCAGGGCGGGAGCAGCATAATAATTTTCTTCCAGAATGTCGTAGATCTCTTGCGTATTATTCATCAGGTATTTTACGCGGTAGTGACCTTCTCCAGCCAGTCTGTGGGCACGGATAAAATGAATCTGGCGCTCTATTTCGTCTACTGTCCAGTTGCCTTCGGCAGGATCAAGGAAATAGATGCCGAGACCGGGGATAATGTGCCGGTTATTGCTCTGTTCCTGCCAGTCGAGGGCGAAGGGATAGAAACCGTTACCACGGAAGTACATCATGGGATAAATTTGGTCTTGGATACCTTCACCAAGCCAACCTTGTACATCCTGATAGACAGTATTGAAAGAATTCCAGCCACGGGAAGAGTAACGAGAGGTGTCACGATATTTACCAACGGGACAGGTACTGACCTTCACCCAAGGCTTCAGCGCTTTTACGCCTTTGTAGATGTATCGGACAATGTCGGTGATGTTGTCTCTCCGCCATTGGGCAAGGCTGCGGCCGTTACTACGCTTTTTATAGTCATAACTGTCCGGGAAACGTGAGGCGTTTTCGGGATAACGAAGGTAGTCGAAGTGTACACCATCCACATCGTAACGTTCAACCACCTCACGGACGAGGCTCATTAGATATTCTTTTGTTTGCGGATGGCCGGGATTGAGGAAATATTCACGTTTATAAGGTACACAAATGGCAGGTTTACGTTTGGTGACGGATTGTTTGCCAAGAGCGGCCACATGCTTACGGTTACCTAAAGGGATGGTTACCATCCAGGCGTGACATTCCAATCCTCGTTTATGGCATTCGGTTACGGCGAAAGCGAGAGGGTCGTAACCGGGATTACCTCCTGTTGTTCCTGTCAATATCGGGTTATAGGGTTCGATAGCGGATTTATATAGAACATCGCCACGGGTACGGGTCTGAAACAGTACCGTATTGAAGTTGGCGGCTTTCAACTTGTCGAGGATTTCAATCAGCTCGTCTTGTTGTTTGCGGATGGAAGCGGGAGAGGTGGCACGGGTTTGTGGCCAGTCAAGCCCATAAACGGCGGTGACCCAGGCAGCGCGGACTTCGTGTTTGGGAGGCTGGGCGACAAGAGATGATAGGGGTAATAATAGTACACATATATATATAAGTGGAATACAGATACGTTTCATGGATAGTCTTCCTTTTTTCTTTATTTCTGTTATATTTAGCGGCGAAGTTAAGCAAAACACTTGATAATTTTGTGATGTTTGCTTGGAAACTGTTACATTTGCGTGCATTAAAAAGACTAACACGCCATGATTACATTTACGCTTTGCCTGTTGACATTAATTGCGGGCTACTTCATTTATGGACATTTTATCGAACGCGTCTTTGGTCCTGACGACCGTAAAACTCCTGCTCTGACTAAGGCCGATGGAGTGGACTACATGCCTCTGCCTACCTGGAAAATATTTATGATACAGTTCCTTAATATCGCCGGAGTCGGCCCTATATTCGGTGCCATTATGGGAGCTATGTTCGGAACGGCTTCTTACCTTTGGATTGTATTTGGTTCTATTTTTGCGGGAGCGGTACACGATTATCTGGGAGGTATGCTTTCTCTCCGTCATGGTGGAGAGAGTCTTCCCGAAATTATCGGACGTTATCTGGGGTTGCCCACCAAACAAGTGATGCGCGGTTTCACTGTTATTTTGATGATGTTGGTGGGTGCGGTTTTTGTGGCTTCTCCAGCGGGATTACTTGCCAAATTAACTCCGGGTGCTTTGGATAACACATTCTGGATAATAGTTATATTTGTTTATTATATAATGGCTACATTACTTCCCGTTGATAAAATCATCGGTAAGGTTTATCCATTGTTTGCCATAGCCTTGATATTTATGGCGGTAGGAATACTGGTGATGCTTTATGTATATCATCCTGCACTGCCCGAAATATGGGACGGATTACAGAATACGCATCCGAAAGCAGCTTCCAATCCTATCTTCCCGATGATGTTTATCACGATTGCTTGTGGGGCCATTTCTGGTTTCCATGCTACGCAAAGTCCGCTGATGGCACGTTGCATGACCAGTGAACGTTATGGACGTCCTATCTTCTACGGTGCTATGATTACAGAAGGTATCGTAGCTCTTATATGGGCAACTGTCGCAACTTATTTCTTCCATAAGGAGGGGATGGGAATAACCGATGCGTCGATAGTGGTATTTGATATCAGTAAGGGATGGTTGGGGACATTCGGTGGTGTACTTGCCATATTGGGTGTAGTGGCTGCACCGATTACCAGCGGAGATACGGCATTTCGTTCGGCACGTCTCATTGTAGCTGACTTTCTGGGATTAGAACAAAAGTCAATGCGGAGACGTTTGTATATTTGTATTCCGATGTTTGCTGTAGCAGTGGGATTGTTACTCTATAATTTGCGTGATTCGGATGGCTTTCAAACGATATGGCGCTATTTTGCATGGGCCAATCAGACATTGTCCGTTTTTACATTGTGGGCTATTACGGTATATCTTGTGCGTGAGAGAAAGGGACATTATTTTTATGTAACTTATTTACCGGCTCTTTTTATGACGGCTGTTTGTACGACGTATATCTGCGTTGCTCCCGAAGGATTTGGCATGCAACTGCATGTTGCTCCTTTTGTCGCTATCTTTGCAGCATTGGTAGCCGCTATTTGGTTTAAGATTTGGTATTTTAAAACGACTAAAAAACTTTGGTAATGAAGAAGATTAAGAAATCAACCGGCCTGACTTTAGCTTTACTTATCTATGTTACTGCAACCGCTGCCTACTTCTTGCCCCGTAATACGGAAATCAGCAATACGGAGAAATATGTGACTGTAGCTGTATCGTACGTAATTGTATTGGTACTGTGGTTGGTACTCCGTAAAAAGGAAGATTTGCAACGAAAGCGTTGTGAGGAGGATAAAAATAGAATGAAACGATAATTATTTACTTAAAAATAAAAACAAGATGAAAAGACTTGCATTACTTATTTGTCTGCTTGTTGCCACAATGGCTGTCCAGGCACAATTTGAAAAAGGAAAATGGTTTGTAAATCCTTCTGTAACCGGCCTTAACCTTTCATACAATACGGAAGCGGACAAGGTTAGTTTCGGTATTGAGGCCAATGGCGGTGCATTTTTGATGGATAATGTTGCCTTATTGGTAAAAGCCGGTGCAGGTTGGAATCAAGGAGATTTGCGAAAGGATGTTTATACCCTTGGTGTAGGCGGCCGTTATTACTTTGATAAAATAGGTATTTATCTGGGTGCTGACGTCAATCTGAATCGTTATGATTGGGATGGAGGTGACAGAACTCTTTTTGGATTCGGTATGGAAGCTGGTTATGCTTTCTTTCTCACGCGTACAGTAACCATTGAACCGGCTGTTTATTGGGATATTAATAAGGATCGTTCCGTATTGGGATTGAAGGTAGGATTTGGATTCTATTTCTGATGAATAAATGAAAATTTATTTCATCACAGAGGTCACTGATGAATTTTATTCAAACGCAGACTCACACAGGTTTTCGTGAAGAAAAAAAAGATTTGAATTTTGAGCTCTCTGTGACCTTTGTGGTGAAATAAAATACTCACACGAATGGAAGCCTTGTTCCGTCATTATACCGATAAATTATCATTCTCCCGTAACTTTTCTTTCAAGAACTGCCCCGTATAGCTTGCCGCACATTCCGCTACTTCTTCCGGAGTACCCACAGTTACAATGTTACCCCCCTTGTCACCACCTTCGGGACCAAGATCTATGACGTAGTCGGCACATTTCACTACATCCAAATTGTGCTCAATAATGACAATGGAATGACCACGGCGTATTAGGGCATCGAAAGCTTCAAGTAGTTTACGGATATCATGGAAATGTAGTCCGGTAGTCGGTTCATCAAAAATGAATAGAGTAGGATCTGCTTTTTCAATACTGAGATAATAGGCCAGTTTCACACGCTGGTTCTCACCACCGGAAAGGGTAGAGGAGGACTGGCCGAGTTTGATGTAGCCTAATCCTACATCCTGTAGTGGTTGCAAACGCTTTACAATCTTTTTTTGTCCATGCATGCTGAAGAACTCAATGGCTTGGTTGACGGTCATTTCAAGAACATCGTAAATATTGGCATCATGGAATTTTACTTCCAGCGTATCGGCTTTAAAGCGTTTTCCGTGGCAAGATTCACATTCCAGAACAAGGTCTGCCATAAATTGCATTTCTACGGTGATGGTACCTTCTCCCTTGCATTCTTCGCAACGTCCGCCTTCGCTGTTGAAGCTGAAGTGCCCGGCAGTATAGCCCATTTGTTTCGCAAGCGGTTGTTCGGCCCATAGCTTACGAATTTCCTCGTATGCCTTGATGTAGGTTACAGGGTTGGAACGTGACGACTTTCCGATGGGATTTTGATCTACGAACTCCACATTGCGCAGGTTCTGTAAGTTACCGCTGATAGAGGCAAATTCACCGGGGCGGTCGCTACATTCATCCAATTCACGTTTCAAGGCACGATAGAAAATGTCGCGTACCAACGTGCTCTTTCCGGAACCGGATACACCTGTAACAACGGTCATCACGTTGAGTGGGAAACATACATTTACTCCTTTCAGGTTGTTTTCGCGGGCACCTGTTATTTCTATATATTGGTTCCACGGACGGCGGCTTTCCGGAATTGGAATAGTTTCTTCACCCAGAAGATAGCGGACGGTGTAGCTGTCACTACCTTTTTGAATATCTTTCATATCTCCCTGGTATACCACTTCTCCACCCAGGCGACCGGCTTTAGGACCTATATCAATGATGTAGTCTGCCGCACGAATAATTTCTTCATCATGTTCTACTACAACTACCGTATTACCCAATTGTTGAAGCTGGCGCAACACATGTATCAACTTGTCGGTATCCCGGCTGTGCAGACCGATACTCGGTTCGTCCAAAATATAGAGACTACCTACCAGGCTACTGCCTAAAGAGGTAGCTAAGTTGATACGCTGACTTTCACCACCGGATAGTGAATTGCTGAGGCGGTTGAGCGTAAGATATCCCAGTCCTACGTCCAAAAGGAAACGGATACGACTGTTGATTTCCGTCAGGATGCGACGGGCGATATCAGTATCATGCTTATCCAGTTTCAGGTTGTCGAAGAATAACTTCAGTTCGGTGATAGGCAGGTCTACCAATTCCGAAATATTGCGTCCTCCTACTTTGACATAACCGGCTTCCGGTTTCAGACGGGTACCGTGACACGTGGGGCAAAGTGTTTTGCCACGATAGCGGGCCAGCATCACGCGGTATTGTATCTTATACTGGTTTTCCTGTAGCATTTTGAAGAAAGCGTTGATTCCTTCAAAATAACGGGTGCCTTCCCATAACATCCGTCTTTGCTCATCAGTCAGTTGATAGTAAGGCGTAAAAATAGGGAAACCGGCTTTCTCCGCGCCACGTATCACCATATCTTTCCATTCACCCATTTTCTCTCCTCGCCAGCAAACCACGGCACCATCGTAAACGGAGAGTGAACGGTTGGGGATGACAAGATGTTCGTCAATACCGATAACGCGGCCGAAACCTTCACATTCCGGACAAGCGCCAATCGGAGAATTGAAAGAAAACATCTGGTCGTTAGGTTCTTCAAAAGTGATGCCGTCCGCCTCGAACTTAGTGCTGAAGCGGTAGAGGCAGGTAGACCCGTCCGTTTGGTAAAAACGTAGCAGGCAAGATCCGTCTCCCTCATACATGGCGGTTTCCGCGGAGTCCGTCAAACGGCTGATTGCGTCTTTTTCCCGGGAAGCGGTCATACGGTCTACCAACAGGAAGACGGTATCTCCTTCTTCCGGGGTATATTCGTCGATGCGGATCATTTCTCCGTTCACTTCCAGACGGTTGAACCCCTGTTTCATGTCTATCTCCAGCTGTTGTTTCATCGTGCGTCCTTCGTGAAGCAGAATAGGGGTGAGCACAGTGTAGCGCGTTCCTTCAGGATGTTCCAGCATACAGTTCACGATATCTTCTGCGGAATGCTTTTTTACCTCTTGCCCGCTGATGGGGCTGAATGTACGTCCTACACGCGCATAGAGCAAACGCAGATACTCATAAATTTCAGTAGAAGTACCTACGGTAGAGCGTGGATTACGGCTACTTACTTTCTGTTCAATGGCAATTGCCGGCGGGATACCTTTGATAAAGTCGCACTCCGGCTTACTCATACGTCCCAAAAACTGGCGTGCGTAGCTGCTGAGACTTTCCACATAACGGCGTTGCCCTTCGGCATAAAGAGTATCGAATGCAAGTGATGATTTACCGGAACCGGACAACCCGGTGATGACGACTAATTTATTACGGGGAATCTCTACATCGATATTCTTGAGGTTATTGACGCGAGCTCCTTTTATGATGATAGATTTCTGTTCAGCCATAATTCTTATACAATACGCTTTAAACCGCAAATTTACTGATTTTTTTGTTGAAATAGAAATGAGGTGTAAGTAGTTTTATTGGAATTTAGGAAAAGATGTGTCATCTTCAATCTGTCAAATTGATTTTAAAATACTCCTTTTTAGGTGCTTTCTGTCTCTAAATTACCCGTTTTGCTGATATGATCACTTTCTGAAAAAACAAAAGCGTACGGTTAAAAGCATAAATATGCCGTGTTTTTATCGAATATCCACTGGTTTTTATACTTTCCGAGGGAGGGATGTTAACTTCCCACATGAAGGATATTAACTACCTATGCGAGGGATGTTAACTTCCGGCGTGATGGATGTTAACTTCCCTTCCGGGAAAGATGAACATTTCTCCTGAGAGTATCCTTTTTTTGCCGGGGAAAGGGTGTTTTTACATGGAAAGCCGGCTATGTCCCGTCTATTTGAGTTGTATATATTTCTGTATTCCGCTATCCATGAGGAAGATACCGTTTTCCGTTGGCATATTTCCACTCACACCTGTCAACGGGTGGAAATACGCTATTCTCAGAACGCGGGAAATTCAAAGTGTCAAGAACTTACGTCTTTGTCACAGCGGATGAAAAACATCCGCTGTGACGGATATATCAAAATCAGATAGCATAGTTTACTATGCTCCATCCACCCTCTGCATTTTTCACTGCGGCATACACAGTTTGATTAGTATCATCGACTGCAATATAATAAGCATCGGTATCTAAAATATACTTTTGTATGGCATTACCATCCCAATCAAAAACCAATATCACATTAGATTTTCGTCCTTTTTCAAAAAACTTTTTATCCGAATACAATGCATATATATACTTGGATGTAGCACTAAGATTTATATAACCCACGCTGCTATTTTCCGTTAAGTCCACACTTTGATATATTCCATCTGACATGGGCTTATATAGCGGATCAGCAAATCTTAATGATTTTATCAATTTGATTTTCTGACCAACTATTTCGACAATATCTAAATTAGAGGAAAAGTTGACAGAGTAAGCAAACACATTCTTTCCGGGCTGCATAACTAAATCTCCTTGATTAGCCAAATACTTGGTATACATATTAAAAGCATCATCAGAAGCATTATAAACATTTATACCATAATCTAATATTTTGCTATTTCATCAGGCCCCTGTCCTATAGTCCCAAAGCGAGTAATGTATGCTCCCGTATTTTTATCAAACAGGGTATAACTTTCACCTGAATGAAGATCATAAACAATCAAATTCTCCTCATCACAAACCAATCCTTCTATCACAGCCAAAGAATCATCCGGAATATTACTCTTCTTTTGAGATAATAACCGGGATTCCGAAAATAAATCCAATACTGAATGAGACTTTTCATTCTTACACGCTCCCAAGATGCATATAAATAGTAGTATAAACAAGAAACTATTTTCTTTTGTCTTTTTTTTCATTATACAATATTATTAACAAATTTATCTGCAATGAGCATACCAGGAGATATACTCATTGCAAAAATAACTACAAAAGATTACTTACATACACCTCTTTATAATTATTCATTTTCTTCATACTATTTCTATTTTTTATTAGTATAAGATTAATCTTTTTATGATATATCACAAGCATAGTGCTTGCGTGCAAGAGACAAGATTAAAGAATCTTGGAGAACTTTTTTTTCGCCATATCTATCGAAATGGCAGAAAATACATTCCGATTTCAATTTTATTTCATATCTTTGCCACGACCTCCTTTCTTGGTGGGTTTATGGAACGGACGGTACGCTATGCATCAACAAGACGTTCGCCGTCCGTTCCTCTTCATCTACATTAATATTCATTTTATCCATACATGCTCTGATCGAGACTGTAGTGTCTTGCTACGAAATACACCTTAACATGGGTTGAAGGGCAATCTACAGTACCGGTTCCCACACAGTGAGCAGGTTTGTCCCATTCACCTGATGCCAAAGCATCTATATTTTCAGCACCAAACTCTCCAAACAATCCTTCTTTGAATTGAAAAGAAAAGAAGCCGCAATGGCTGCAATCAAAAAGATCCCGATAAATAAAATTTTCTTTTTCATACTTTCCAAGTTTTCTATGATTGATAAATTTGTTCCTAAGAAGTTGATACAAAGTTACAGGAAAAGAAAAGAAACCACCCAATAAAAAGCCTGACAAAGTCTGACATTGCGCAAAATACACATTTGTCAAGCTATACTCTAAAACTCCAATTATCGCTCTATTCTTCGATGGAATGGGGATTTTTAACTGATAACTGCCATTTTCATTCATTATCTTCCAATCAGAAATAGTAATTAAGTCTTTACGAAGTCTTTTTATAATAGTATATACCCTTGCGATGTCCACCGCATCCCCAGACCATAATAGCTCAATAATCTCATTGACAGATAATCTGCGTTTTTCTGCCTCCAAGAAACCCGGTAGCAATTTTGCCGGCATTGAAGTCAGTTTCACACAAGTATCCTTTCGGCTCAACACACCTGACCCTGTATCAAACCGCAAATCATCTTCCAACTGATAAATACGAGCCTGATCCTTTTCGACCATAACGACCGGCACTTTCTTTTCAACTACCACGGTAGCTTTCTTGACGAAGAAATAGCGATAAACCTTTATTATATATTCTTGTATAAAAAACAGTGGCTGAAGAATATCCGCTGTGGCGAAGCGCTCCAGATAAAGTAGACATTTAAACCATTTTCATCCCCACTACCTATCTGCCCCATACTTGGTTCATACCCAACCCAATGCTATGGACACGGAGCAAATACGGCCATGGCACGTTCGGATTATAAAAAAACGGAGAAAAAGGACAAAAGCAGGGGGCATTTCCGGCAAGGTTAAGATTTGTTATACTTTCTGATATCTGCAAATTTACCTTAAATAAAAACGTTATTTTCGCATCATACACTTAATCTACAATCTGAAATGATAAAAGCTGCCGTAAAACGGTTTATTATTGTGCTGATGCTGGGACTGTCTCCTTGGGCTTTAAAGGCCGTTGATCTTCCTGAGGAAATGAAAATTCTGGCGGACAGTGCGCAAGGTTTATTGGGAAACAGCCGGTTGCCTGCCCTGAATGCCCAATGGATGGAAATAGCCCGGGAACTGAATGATACAACTCAAATGGAGGCGGCTTATGATAATCTGATATCACACTATTATCGTTTGGGAGATATTGACAGCTTAAAAGAGGCGACTTATGAGTATATGGATTGGTGTACGAGGTATAACAAGCCGGATATGCGTTATATGTACTGGCGCCAGTATATTCAGCGTGTAACAGAAAAAGGTATGCAGGAAGAGGCTATTGCCGAAACTGCCCGTTTACATCAAGATGCTGAACAGGCTAAAAGCAAATATGGGTTGGCATGCAGTGAAATGTGTATCGGATATAATCACCGGATATTTGCCAATAATGTGGAAGTTTGTATAGAATACTATAATTATGCGCTGAAGCATTTTGAAGAAGGCAAGTATTATAGAGATGTCTATGTGGTATTGCTCAACATTATCCAGACTTATCTTTCACGTAACGAGTATGTCGAAGGCGAAATATATCTGAATAAGTTGGAGCAACTGGAAACAAAGCTGAGACAGGAAAAGCAGAAAATAGATCCTTCTTTACATTTGCGTTTTAGTGAGTTCCGTGTAATCTGTATGTTGGCAAGTAGAGGGAAAATAGCCGCTGAGTCTTATATCAAAGAAACAGATAATTTTTACCGTCAAAATCCGGAAAGTACGATCCCTGAAGCATGGTTTGCATATAAAATAATGTGTTGTCGTATTTTAGGTGACTTAAAGGGCAATATTGCTTATGTTGATTCTCTAATGGCCTACCAACATTCTTTGGGTATTTGCTATCCTTACAATCATAGGATGAAAGCTGAATTGCAGGCGCAGTTGGGAGATTATCGTAAGGCATATCAAAGTTATACCGAATATGCCCAAGTCAATGATTCTGTACGAAAAGCAGAACAAGATGAACTGTTGAGTAAATATACAGCCAAATTTGAGGTAGACAAGCTGAAGATGGAGAAGTTGGAATTGAGTGCCAAATTGAATAAAGATAAACTGACAATTGCTTTGATAGCCGGAAGTGTGGTATTGATACTATTGTTGGTGATAAGTTATTTGTATATCCGTACTCTTTCGATGAACCGTAAATTGGATGCAGCACATAAGGCGGTGAAAAAGATGAGTAAAGTGAAAAGCTCGTTTATTCAACATATTACTCACGAGATACGTACACCTTTGAATTCTATTGTAGGTTTTTCTACTTTGCTGGCTGAAGACGATGTGGAGGAGGACGAAAAGAAAGAATATGCCGCTCAGGTAGAGAACAATAATACTTATCTGTTGGGGTTGATAGAGAATATTCTTACTATGGCGGATATGGATTCATTGGTATTGGATAGGTCACGGGAAGAGGTGGATATCAGTATATGTTGTCAAGAATGTGCTGCTTTACTTCATCCGGTTCTGAAAGAGGAGGTTATATTAGAATGTATTCCTTCATCGGAGACTTTTACTATTTATACCGTTCGTCCCTGGTTGAAACTTGTGATGATGGCACTACTGGATAATGCTGTGAAGTTTACAAATGAAGGTTATATCCGTGTCTCTTGTAAACAAGATAAAGTTCGCGGGGTGTTGGATATCATTGTAGAAGATACAGGTATCGGCATCAAGCCGGAGAATAAGAAACGTATTTTTGAACGTTTCTATAAGGTGGATACTTTTATTAGAGGTACAGGACTGGGACTTGCCATAGTACAGGAAATTATGGATATGGTTGGTGGACGAGTTTATCTGGATGAGACTTACCGGAAGGGTTGCCGTTTTGTTTTGGAATGGCCAATGAGAGAAAAAACAGAATATAAATTATAAGTATAAAGTTGTAACTGAAAAATGAAAGTAAAATTCCTTTTATGTTTATTCCTCTTGTTGATGATGGCAGGAGGAATTTTTGCACAAGTGCAAATACCATCTGCATATCCTAAACGTGAATTTCGTGCTGCCTGGATTCAGGCAGTGAATGGACAGTTTCGTGGTATACCAACTGAGACCTTGAAACAAACATTGATAAACCAGTTAAATTCTTTACAGGGAGCGGGTATTAATGCCATCATCTTTCAAGTACGTCCTGAGGCGGATGCGCTCTACGCATCCCAATATGAACCATGGAGCCGTTATTTGACTGGTGTGCAAGGTAAGATGCCCGAACCTTTTTGGGATCCGATGCAGTTTATGATTGAAGAATGTCATAAACGGAACATGGAGTTTCATGCCTGGATAAATCCTTACCGGGTAAAAACCTCATTGAAGAATGAACTTGCTCCGACTCATGTTTACAGGGAACATCCCGAATGGTTTGTGACGTATGGTAATCAGATTTATTTTGATCCGGCTTTGCCCGAGAGCCGTAATCATATCTGTAAAGTGATAACTGATATTGTATCCCGTTATGACGTGGATGCTATTCACATGGACGATTATTTCTATCCTTATCCAATCAAAGGGACAGACTTCCCGGATGATGCCAGTTTTGCACGTTTTGGTGGCGGTTTTGCTAATAAAGCAGATTGGCGTCGCAGTAATGTGAATATATTGATCAAGAAGATACACGAAACTATTCGTGGACTGAAACCCTGGGTGAAGTTCGGTATTAGTCCTTTTGGTATTTATCGCAATGAAAAGAATGATCCGTTGGGCAGTAAGACCAACGGTTTGCAGAATTATGATGATCTGTATGCAGATGTGTTACTATGGGCGCGAGAAGGTTGGATTGATTATAATATCCCCCAAATATACTGGCAGATAGGTCATCCGGCTGCCGATTATGAGACTTTGGTAAAGTGGTGGGCCAAGCATTCGGAAAATCGCCCTCTGTTCATCGGGCAGTCTGTGATGAATACGGTACAGAATGCTGATCCGCAAAATCCGTCGATTAACCAGCTTCCCCGTAAGATGGCTCTGCAACGTGCTTATCAGACGATTGGAGGCAGTTGTCAGTGGCCTGCAAGTGCAGTGGTGGAAAATGTAGGTAACTACCGGAGTGCTTTGATTGCAGAGTATCATAAGTATCCGGCTCTTCCTCCTGTTTTTGATTTTATGGATAATGAAGCACCCGACAAGGTACGTAAGATGAAGCCGGTATGGACCGAGGATGGATATATCTTATTCTGGACAGCACCGAAATATGATGACGAAATGAATCGTCCGGTACAGTATGTGGTGTATCGTTTTGCTTCAAAAGAGAAGGTGAATATAGATGATCCGTCGCATATTGTTGCTATCACACGCAATACTTTCTATAAATTACCGTACGATAACGGAAAAACCAAGTACCGCTATGTTGTGACGGCATTAGACCGCTTGCATAATGAATCAAAATCAGTTGGGAAAAAGGTGAAATTATAGATATACACTCTTTATATGTTGGGGTTATACCCTTTGTTCCTTACTGTAAAGTTAAGGGATAAAGGGTATAACTCTTTTTTAGTAGAGTATAAGTCCTGCAATTCCGCATATGATAATCATTAATATTGGATTGGCCTTGTATTTTTTCGTTCCAATAAAAACAACGAGAAAAATTATTACACTCATGATGAAAGAATAGAGGTCTTCCATAGGAGAATTGAAGTTTTCTGTATTCATCAATACCAATGCGGCAGATGCCAACAAGCCTACTACTGCCGGACGGAGTCCACTGAATACTGCTTCTACAGACGGATGTTTTTGATATCTCAGAAAAAACTTACTGATGGTGAGCATCAGGATGAATGAGGGTAATACTACTGCAAAGGTAGCTACAACAGAACCCCATATACTTCCCGTTGCCGTGAAGCCTACATAGGTAGCGGAATTGATGCCGATGGGACCCGGAGTCATTTGGCTGATAGCTACAATGTCTGTAAATTCCTGTGACGAGAGCCAGCCATAACGAGTGACTACTTCACCTTGTATCATAGAAAGCATGGCGTATCCACCGCCAAAACCGAAAAGGCCGATTTTGAAGAAAGTATAGAATAATTGAAGGAATATCATGATAAGTGATTAATGGTTAGTGATTGGTAATTTATCATTGACGGAACTCTTTATTTCTTGTCTTTCCGATGTTTCCAACGTCCGAAACAGTAACCGCCCGCTCCGGCAGCAATAATGATCCAGATGGGGGAGAAGCCCAGTAACCAAATAAGCAAGGCAGAAATAACAGGTATCCAGATATTATAGCGATTGATCCGGGCTGATTTAGCCATGCTGAATGTGGGGGCGGCAATCAAAGCAACCACCGCTGGACGTATACCTTTGAAAATACGTTCCACATAAACATTGTCCTTGAAGTTATGGAAAAACAGCGCTATGGCAAGGATAATGAGAAAAGAAGGTAATATGGTACCTAAGGCAGTGATAATGCTTCCCCTCAATCCGCGTAGTCGATAACCGATAAAGATGGAAATGTTAACAGCAAGGATACCTGGAGCCGATTGCGATATGGCAAGTAAATCGATAAAATCTTCCTGAGCTATCCACTTACGTTTGGTTACAATTTCATTCTCAATCAGCGGTACCATGGCGTAACCACCTCCAATAGTAAATGCTCCTATTTTGAAAAAAATGGAGAACGCTTCGATATACATATTCATTTTTCTTCTTTTTCCTTTACTTCTTCTGAATCTTGTTTACCATATTGACTCGGACTCATATTGAAATATTTCTTGAATACCTCACGGAAATATTTGGCGTCGTTGAAACCTGTCATTTCCGCAATCTCGGTGACTGTATACTTTTGCTCTTTCAGCAGTTTGGCGGCATATTTCAAGCGGATAAAACGTATGTAGTCACTTGGTGCCTGGTCTGTTAATGCTTTGAGTTTGGAGTAGAAGCTACTTCGACTCATATTTAGCAATTTGGCAAGCGTATCGACAGTGAAGTCGGAATTATCCATATTATCTTCTACGCTTTTCTTAATGGTTGCGATAAATTTCCATTCCTTATCCGAAGAACAGTTGATGCAATCGCTATGATTTTCATCATCGTCTAATTCCAAATTGGCATATTTACGACGCAAGATGGCGCGATTTACCAAGAGGTTGGCTATAGTGGCACGAAGAATTCCGATATTGAACGGTTTCACAATGTATTCATCTGCACCAATTTGTAATCCTTCGATAATGTTTTTATCTGTATTGAGGGCTGTGAGCAAGATGATAGGAATGTGGGAGGTAGTGATATCGCTCTTTATCACCTTACATAATTCATCACCACACATTTCGGGCATCATGATATCAGAAATAATCAGGTCTGGGAAATATTCTTTCACAATGATGAGCGCATCTTTGCCGTTACTGCATATTTGTATATTATATTCCTCAGAAAGGGAATTACGTAAGTAGTTACGTAATTCATCATTGTCCTCTACGATCAATATTTTCTGACGTTCTTCAGCTTCAAGAGTTTGTTGTTTCATGTTTTCGTAGATGCTACTGTCTGGCTGAGAAATACTGACTGGTACGCCAGCTTCCGAGTAAACCACTTTCTCACCCTTCAATGGAGGGCGCTGTATAGCTTTACGATAATATTTCTCTGCTTTCGGGAACGTAACCTTCATATTGGAACCCTTACCTTCGGTGCTGGTAAAACTCAATTTACCTTTGTGTATACTTACGAGTTTACCTACCAAAAGCAATCCGATACCACTACCGGTAATCTTGGAATTGATAGCATTGCTACCTCTGAAATGTATCTTGAACAGTTTCTTTTGTTCAGATGCGGGAATACCGATACCGGTGTCCTTCACTTCAATACACCAGTTGTCCGAACTTTCGCCTGCATAGATATGTACACTTCCACCTTCAGGAGTATATTTCAAGGCATTGGATATAAGATTTTTCAGAATTGAATCCATCTTATCCTTATCCAGCCAAACATTCAGATAACGGAAGTTCGTTTCATAAGTTAGATTAATATGTTTTACATTGGCGTATGAACGGAAGGCATTGACAGTTTCTGTCATATAGGCATTCAATTCATATTCGGATATATAGAGACTGGATGTATATGTATCGGCACGCTCAAAGTTGATTAAGTTTGTTGTCAAACGTAACAGGGCATTTACATTACGTAAGGAAGTATTGATATTATTACGTCCATTGTCGCTCAATGTCTCGCGATCGGCAATTTCTTCCAAAGGAGCTTTGATAAGTGTCAATGGGGTACGGATATCGTGTGCTGTATTGATGAAGAACCGTATTTTCTCATCGGATATTTTTCTTTGTTTACGCATTACAATAACGCGCAAAGTGATGCTTGCAATCGCTATGATGATTATGGCGTATAGTAATAAAGCCCATATACTAAGCCAGATGGGTTGTTCAATGATGATAGTCATCGCACGTTCTTCCAGAATAATGCGGCGATCTTCATTGGAGATGGCACGTACACGCAATGTGTATTCGCCGGGGCTCAAATTCGTGAAACGGATAATGTTTTCCTGTCCCGGACGGCTCCATCCGTTGTAAAAACCTTCCAACTTCCAAGAATATAGAATGAGAGAAGGATAATCATAGTTGATAGTCGAAACGTTTAAAGAAAATATATTCTGATTATATTTTAATTGTAAGGTTTTTGTTTCGTCTATATCCACCATTAATGGAGAACCGTTATCTTTAGGATAAACGGTTTGGTAGAATACGCGGAGGTCACTGAAGATCATCTTAAACTTATAATCACGTGGTAATACCATGTTTTTATCAAATTCAATGGCACCGTCCGTGCTGCCAAAGATGATATTTCCATTTTTGCGTAATGTACCCGAAGCTGCACTGAAGTGATCTGATTTTAAACCTTGTTCCTTAGTCCAATTGTGGAAAGTCTTTTCTGTAGGATTGAAACTGGATAAACCGTGTTCCGTGCTTAAGAATATATCTAGTTTCCCATCGGAGAGTATAGTATATATATTATTGGAAATAAGTGCACTGTTATCTTTATGGAAATGTTCAAACTTTTTAGTTTGAGGATTATAAATCAACAATCCCGAATTATTGGTTCCTATATATAATAAACCCTTGGGTGATTGATATAAAGAATATATATAGATCGATTCTACCGGCATTGGGATATATTGATATTTGCCAGTTGATTTTTCTAATAAGTAAAGCCCATTGGCAGTACCTATCCACATGTATTGGTCGTTCTTCTCAATGATTTCCGTAATTCCGTCCAATCCGGGAATATATTCTATTTTCTTATTTACGTAGTCTATCTTTTTGAGATTATAATAGCCTCCCGACCATATATTCCCTTTATTATCTTTGGTAATGGCACGGATATATTTATCCGGACGGATATTTAGATTACTAAATAAAGAAGGTGTAAAAAAGTCTACAGACAAATTCTTTTTATCTATTTCGTAGATACCGGAGCTGTAGCCTCCTACCCAAATGATACCAGGGCTTACCTCGCATAGTGAAATAAATGTATGGTTTTGGTTGTGGTTATCCTTATTGAATACACTGAGGAAGGAATGCCATTGCTTTGTTTTTTCAACGTATAAACTTACTCCATTATTAGTGGCATACCACATGTCACCATCAGTATCTTCCATGACGGCATTTACTTGGTCATTGATAAGCGACTGAGGATTTCCGATAGAATGTTTTATCCATTTATAATCGTTATATCGGTTATTTCGTACAGTAATGCCGATAGGATAGTTGGCCATCCAGATTCGTTGTTCATTATCAACATATATATCATTGATGGTATTGCCATTCATGGCATTATAACGATTGTAGTCGGCTATAATATATGGTTCGCATTTATAGGTGTCTACATTCATTTTGTAAACTCCTGCGCCATCGGTGGCGATCAGTATCTCATTATCACCAAAGATACAGATACGGTTGATACTAATATCTTCCAAACCAGATTTCAGCATGACCGTGTGATGAAGGTTCAGGTCATACACGAATATTCCTTTTTGAAACGTTCCAATAAATACTTTATTACTACCTTTATGGAAATAGAGTTCATTGATCTGGAATTGCAATGTATCAAGTTTGTCACAAGGACTGAGTGACAGAATATTATTCTTCAACTCTGCATAATGTATGCCGACATCTGTTCCAATAAAATAGTGTAAACTGTCTATCTGTACAATCTTTGTTATGTTTTCTTCAATAGCGTTTCGAATTACAATGGACTTGTCTGTTTTGCTATCATATAAGTATATGGCTTTATCATTGCATAACCATACGATATCGTTATTGTCGATATAACCGAAAGTGACAGGAGTATGACGGTTTTTGGATTCACTGTCGGGTAACTTATATACCAGTTGGAAGCGATCATGCTTATTCTCATAACGAAATACGCGGCCTTTCTTGCCGATTTGCCATAATCTGTCTTGGGTATCTACATAGAGCCAATTTAAGTTCATCATGGAGTTGACTTCTTCTTCGCCATCCATTAACTTGTACTGTTTGAAGTCTTTACCATTATAGCGATCGATCCCATCGTGTGTCAGAAACCACATGTAACCTTTGGGCCCCTTTTGAATTGCGTATACCCGTCTATTACTTAGTCCATCTTCTACACCAATATATTTATATGTCTGAGCGGTGCAAAAAAGTGAAGACAAAAGGTACACAAGAAAAATGAAAAACTTTCTCATAAATAACCTATTTAGGGTTTGAATATGATGATAAATTCTGGGGGGACTAAAAATTAACACAAAAGTAGTGAATTTGTTTATGATATGCAAAAAAAAATGGAGAATACGCAAGGAATAATAAGCAAAAACAGACGCGGATTATAGAAAAATCCGCGTCTGTAAGTTTCTGTGGAAAGTGATATAAAATGTTTTTATTTTTTCTTGTTTTCTACCCATTTACGTGCATTGACGAAGGCTTCTATCCACGGGGTAATCTGATCGGAATTTATACGATCTGCAGGATAATAAGCATTCTGCCACGGGAAGATGGCACGTTCCAAGTGAGGCATCATTGCCAAGTGGCGTCCGTCGGCACTTGCTAAACCGGCTATTGAATAATCTGAACCATTGGGGTTGGCTGGATATTCGTCATAAGTGTATTTTAGTACAACGTTATACTTATCTTCATCGTAAGGCAGTGAGAACTTACCTTCTCCATGAGCTACCCAAATACCCAATTTACTACCACTCAATGAACCAAACATTACACTACGGTTGGTAGGAACAGTAACGCTGAGGAAACGGGACTCAAACTTGTGGGAGTCGTTATGCAACATCTTGCCTTGTTTCTTTAGTTCAGGATTAATAAGATTGAGTTCCATCATCAATTGGCAACCGTTGCAGACACCTAATGAAAGGGTATCTTCGCGGGCATAGTACTTATCAAGGGCTTCTTTAGCCTTCGGGTTGAATAGGAACGCGCCTGCCCATCCTTTGGCAGAACCGAGAACATCGGAATTGGAGAAACCACCACAATAAACAATCATATTTACGTCTTCCAATGTTTCACGTCCGCTGATAAGATCAGTCATGGTCACGTCTTTTACGTCGAAACCGGCAAGATAGAGTGAGTAAGCCATTTCACGCTCGCCGTTGGTGCCTTTCTCACGGATAATGGCCGCACGGATACCGGTTGTATTGCGACGGTTCGGATCAATTTCATACTGAGAGAATTTACCTTTGAATTGAGGCATAAAGGTTAAATCCATTGGTTGCATTTTATAGTTCTCGAAACGTTTTTTGGCACAACCGTTCATGGATTGCTTACGGTCGAGCAGATAAGAAGATGAGTACCACACGTCACGCATATAGTCTATACCAAATTGGTAGGTAGCGCCATTCTTGGAAACAAGGATATGGCGTTCATCTGTCGGCTTACCGAGTTTTACGTAACCTATACCGGCGTTTTCCAGTATTTGTTTTACTTCTTCTTTATGTTTGTCGCTTACTTGGATAACGATACCCGGGTTCTCTGCAAATAGAATTTTGATGAGGTCTTCTTCCTTTATTTTATCCAGATTGATTTCCATACCGCCTTCTACATTGGAGAAGCACATTTCCAGTAAAGTGGTGATAAGGCCACCGGCTGAGATATCGTGTCCGGCAAGAATTAAGCCTTTGTTCACTAATTCTTGTACAGCAAGGAAAGCATCGCGGAAGTACTCGGCGTCTTGTACGCAAGGCACTTCGTCACCTACTTTACCCAAGGATTGTGCAAACGCAGAACCACCAAGTTTCAGCTTGTCGAAACTGAAATCAATATGATAAATAGTAGTCTTCTCATTGTTGACGAGAACAGGAGAAACGACTTTTTTTACATCGGAGACTTCACCGCCTGCAGAAACAATCACTGTACCTGGAGCAATGACTTTACTTCCGTCGGGGTATTTCTGGGTCATGGAGAGAGAGTCTTTACCTGTCGGTACATTGATTTGTAGGGCACAGCAGAAATCGCTCAATGCCTTGACTGCAGTATAAAGACGTGCATCTTCGCCTTCCTGTGAACGGCAAGGCCACATCCAGTTGGCCGAGAGTGATACGCTGTCCAAACCTTCGGCAAGAGGAGCCCAAACAAGATTGGTCAATGCCTCACTGACGGAGAGTACTGAGCCGGCAGCCGGATCGGCAAGTGCTGCTTGGGGAGCATGGCCGAGAGAAGTTGCAATACCTTTCTCGCCACGGAAATCCAAAGCAACTACACCACAGTCGCTCAACGGTAACTGAAGTTCACCCAGACATTGCTGACGGGCAATTTTACCTGTTACGGAACGGTCTACCTTATTGGTCAACCAGTCTTTACAAGCAACAGCTTCCAACTGAAGTACGTTTGTGAGATATTCATGTAACTGTGGAAGCTCATATTTCGGCATTTCGTAATGGCGCTCCACAGTCTTGTCTACCATATAAGTTTTAGGAGAGGAACCGAACATTTGTTCTACGGCAAGATCGAACGGGCGGATACCGTCAGCTTGTTGGAAAGCAAAGCGATGATCTCCGGTTGTTTCACCGACTATGTACATTGGAGCGCGTTCGCGTTCGGCTACTTTGCGTACGTGGTCAATTGCTTCTTCCTGGATGAGTAAGCCCATACGTTCCTGACTTTCATTGGCGATGATTTCTTTGGCTGACAATGTCTTGTCACCGATAGGCAATTTATTCATGTCAATTAAGCCGCCACATTCTTCTACCAACTCAGACAAACAGTTGACGTGTCCGGCAGAACCATGGTCATGGATGGAAACAACCGGATTGTTTTCTTCTTCACAGAGGGCACGCACTACATTGTAGGCACGTTTCTGCATTTCTGCATTAGCACGCTGTACGGCATTTAATTCGATGCCGCTGCTGTAGCGTCCGGTATCTACTGACGATACAGAGCCACCACCCAAACCGATTCGATAATTATCACCACCGATTACAACTACTTTGTTTCCGGCTTCAGGAGCACCTTTCAGGCAGTCACGTTGTGTACCGTAACCTACACCGCCGGCAAGCATGATGACTTTATCGTACCCATAAACTTCGTTTTTTTCTTTGTGCTCAAAAGTAAGTACGGAACCACAAATCAATGGCTGACCAAATTTGTTACCAAAGTCGCTGGCACCGTTGGAAGCTTTGATTAAAATTTGTTCCGGCGTTTGATATAACCATTGACGTACAGGTAAGATATTCTCCCATTCACGATCCTCGTCCGTACGGGGATATGAAGTCATATAAACAGCAGTTCCTGCAATTGGCCAGGAACCTTTACCGCCACCCATACGGTCGCGGATCTCTCCACCCGTACCGGTTGATGCGCCGTTGAACGGTTCTACAGTTGTTGGGAAATTATGTGTTTCAGCTTTTAGTGAGATGACACTTTTGATATCTTTCACCTGAAAATAATCAGGTTTGGAATGGTCTGCCGGGGCAAACTGTTCGATAATCGGACCTTCGGCAAAAGCTACATTATCTTTATAAGCGGAAATTATCTTATTGGGATTTTCTTGAGTGGTTTTCTTAATCATTTGAAAAAGAGAAGACTCTTGTTCTACTCCATCAATGATAAAAGTACCGCCGAAGATTTTATGACGACAGTGCTCTGAGTTGATTTGTGCGAAACCAAACACTTCGGAATCGGTCAGAGGGCGCCCAAGGTCTTTCTCTACTTTCTTAAGATAGTCCATTTCTTCTTTAGAAAGTGCAAGACCTTCTTTTTCATTGTATGCTTCCAGATCCTCAATGTGAACAATAGGTTCAGGCTGACGATTGGTTGTGAATACATTCTGATCCAACCCTTTATACATACGTTGCAACATCGGGTCATACTCTGCGTTTTCATCTTTTACAGGGAAGTATTCTTCAATGCGGGTGATACTTTCCAAACCCATGTTTTGGGTGATTTCCACGGCATTTGTACTCCAAGGAGTAATCATTTCACGGCGCGGGCCTACGAAATGTCCTTTCAGGTTGTCTTCACTTTCGGGGGTGGCTTCTCCAAAAAGCCAGCAGAGTTTGTCGCTGTCTGCTTGTGGGAGTTCGTGGTCACATTCTACGGCAATCACGCTCTTGGATGGGGTTCTGAAAAAAAGAATCATAGTTATATTTACGATTTTACGATTTTACGATTTTACGATTGAAGTTACTAAAAAATAGTTTCTTCATCTTTTCTTCCTGAGTGCAAAGATAGGGAAATCGAATGAATTATAATCAAGTTTACTTGAATTTGTCTGGTCGATAAAAACTTCAACCCTGAAGGATACCCTTTTTTCCTTACCTTTTATCCATTAGGAGACTAAAATATATTTGATGTTTTTGTAATGTAATTCTCTTAATATATCTAAACATATAAATATCAGGTCTGAAAAGGGATATTCTTTACTTTTAAGATCCTTTTCCGTCGAAAAAACGTTAACTCTATTCGTTCGTCTCATAAAAAAGTCCGATATTTGCAGGCATGATTCAGATAGAGACCATATTTGACATATTATGGAAAGGATTCATAATCGGTGTTATTGTGTCCGCACCATTGGGGCCTGTAGGGGTATTGTGCATCCAGCGTACTTTGAATAAAGGACGTTGGTATGGTTTTGTAACCGGTATAGGAGCTTCTTTGAGTGATATTGCATATGCTTTGTTGACGGGCTACGGGATGAGTTTCGTTTTTGATTATGTTAACAAGAATATTTTTTACCTGCAACTTTTCGGAAGTATCTTGTTATTGGTATTTGGTATTTATACGTTTCGCAGCAATCCTGTACAATCTATTCGTCCGGTTTCTACCAACAAAGGGTCTTATTTTCATAACTTCATCACTGCTTTTGCCGTTACACTCTCCAATCCACTGATTATCTTTCTGTTTGTCGGCCTTTTTGCTCGTTTTGCTTTTGTAAGTGAGGGAGTATTGGTATTTGAGGCTGTTACGGGATATTTTGCCATTGCTTTAGGCGCTTTAGCATGGTGGTTCGGTATTACTTATTTTGTAAATAAAGTTCGTACGCAATTTAATTTGCGTGGTATTTGGATATTGAACCGTATCATCGGAAGTATTGTCATGGTGGTGTCTGTGCTTGGGTTGGTGTTTACTTTGATGGGAGAATCTTTGTATTAGTTGATAAACGATAGTTGATAATTGATAATTTCCCGATGAAGATTGCAAAACAACTGAAAGAAAAGAATATTGCCGAATACCTTATATATATGTGGCAAGTAGAAGACTTGCTTCGTGCCAATAAGTGCGATATTGATGAAATACGTCATAATATCATTTCCCATTACGCAGAAGAAGAACGTGCTGCGTTAGAAGAATGGTATGCCAATCTGGTTGAGATGATGCGTACGGAAGGAGTGAAGGAAAAAGGACATCTGCAAATCAACCGTAATGTGATACAGAGTCTGACAGAATTGCACGCTGTTTTACTGGCTTCCACCCAATATCCGTTTTATAACGCCGCTTATTTCAAAGCATTGCCTTTTATTGTAGAATTGCGCCGGAAAAACGGAAAAGAGGATGAACCGGAGTTGGAGACTTGTTTCGAGGCCCTCTATGGTATATTATTACTGCGTTTGCAGAAAAAAGAAATCAGTCAGGGGACTGCCAAAGCTATGGAAGCAATCAGCAGTTTCGTTTCACTGCTGGCCAATTACTACGATAAAGAAAAGCGTGGCGAATTGGAGCTGGATTAAGGGAGAATTGTTCATCGTAACATTAATATTTATAAGTGTAACTCTTTAAATGAATATTTTAATAACCGGTGCCAACGGTCAACTTGGCAATGAAATGCAGGTATTGTCGCAAGAAAATCCTCAACATTCCTATTTCTTTACCGACGTGCAGGAACTGGATATTTGTGACGAACAGGCAGTGCGTGCGTTTGTAGTAAATAATCAGATAAATGTTATTGTGAATTGTGCTGCCTATACAGCAGTCGATAAGGCGGAAGACAACGCTGAACTTTGTGATAAACTGAACCATGTCGCTCCGGGATATCTGGCCGCCGCCGCTGAGGCTTGCGGCGCTGCATTGATTCAAGTTTCCACGGATTATGTTTTTGACGGTACGGGACATATTCCTTATACGGAAGAAGTTGCCCCTTGTCCCAATTCCGTATACGGCTCCACAAAGTTGGCAGGAGAACAAGTTGTATTGAAGAATTGTAGCCGTGCCATGATTATCCGTACAGCATGGTTATATTCCATTTACGGAAATAATTTCGTGAAGACCATGATCCGTCTGGGACGCGAGCGTGAAACTTTGGGTGTTGTCTTTGATCAGATAGGAACGCCGACATACGCCAATGACTTGGCACGTGCCATTTTTGCAGCTATCAATCAAGGTATCATTCCTGGCATCTATCATTTCAGTGATGAAGGTGTTTGTTCCTGGTATGATTTTACTTTGGCGATACACCGTCTGGCAAGTATTACAACCTGTAAGGTAAGTCCATTGCACACGGATGAATTTCCGGCTAAAGCACCACGTCCGCATTACTCTGTATTGGATAAAACAAAGATAAAGAAGACATTCGGTATTGAAATTCCTCATTGGGAAACAAGCTTGGCTGCCTGCATTAAGAATTTGGAAAAGTGATTATTACTGACTAATTGATATATGGCCAATAACAACGAAATAGAAAGAAGACGGACATTTGCGATTATCGCGCATCCGGATGCCGGTAAAACGTCATTGACTGAGAAGCTATTGCTTTTCGGTGGACAGATACAAGTAGCCGGAGCTGTAAAAAGCAATAAAATAAAGAAAACGGCGACATCCGACTGGATGGATATTGAAAAACAACGTGGTATTTCTGTTACCACTTCCGTGATGGAGTTTGACTATCGGGATTATAAAATCAATATCCTCGATACTCCGGGTCACCAGGATTTTGCTGAGGACACTTATCGTACGCTGACTGCTGTAGACAGTGTCATCATTGTAGTGGACGGTGCGAAAGGTGTGGAAACCCAGACCCGTAAATTGATGGAAGTTTGCCGTATGCGTAATACGCCGGTGATCATCTTCGTCAACAAGATGGACCGTGAAGCGAAAGACCCGTTCGATTTGCTTGACGAATTGGAGGAAGAACTCTCTATCCATGTGCGTCCCTTGACGTGGCCCATCGAAAGCGGTGTCCGTTTCAAGGGAGTATACAATATCTATGAACATAATCTGAACCTCTACCAACCCTCCAAGCAAGTTGTCACGGAAAAGGTAGAAGTAGATATCCATACCGAAGAACTGGATAAACATATCGGTTCATCGCTGGCCGACAAACTTCGCGGCGAGCTGGAACTGATAGATGGAGTTTATCCCGAATTCAATAATGAAGAATACCTGAAAGGCGAGCTTGCCCCGGTTTTCTTTGGCTCTGCATTGAACAATTTTGGTGTGCAAGAGTTGCTGGACTGTTTTGTGGAGATTGCCCCGAGTCCCCGTCCCGTAAAAGCGGAAGAGCGTGAAGTGGCGCCGGAAGAACCTAAATTTACCGGTTTTATTTTCAAGATTACAGCCAATATCGATCCGAACCACCGTTCCTGTATCGCTTTCTGTAAGATATGTTCCGGCAAATTTACACGGAATGCTCCCTACTTGCATGTGCGTCACGGAAAAACGTTGCGTTTTTCTTCACCTACCCAGTTCATGGCGCAACGCAAGACTACCATTGATGAAGCTTGGGCGGGAGATATTATCGGTTTGCCGGATAATGGTACCTTTAAGATCGGTGATACGTTGACCGAGGGCGAAATGCTTCATTTCCGTGGATTGCCAAGCTTCTCTCCCGAGATGTTCAAATACATCGAAAATGCCGATCCGATGAAGCAGAAACAGCTTGCCAAAGGTATCGACCAGTTGATGGACGAAGGTGTGGCACAGTTGTTTGTCAACCAGTTCAACGGTCGCAAGATTATTGGTACTGTAGGCCAGTTGCAGTTCGAAGTCATCCAATACCGTTTGGAAAATGAATACAGCGCCAAATGCCGTTGGGAGCCGTTGAGCCTGTATAAAGCCTGTTGGATTGAAAGTGATGACCCTGAAGAACTGGAGGCTTTCAAAAAACGTAAATACCAGTATATGGCGAAAGACCGTGAAGGCAGGGATGTGTTCCTGGCTGATAGCGGTTATGTACTACAAATGGCGCAGATGGACTTCAAGAATATAAAGTTCCACTTCACCAGCGAGTTTTGAGCTATATGATTTTGGCTGACTCACGACTATGAATAATACAGGTCGAAGAGAAATATAACTGAAGAGGTACAAAGTAATGAAAAACTTTGTACCTCTTTATTTATTGTGGGAAGAAAGTGTTACCTTTGTTTCTGTAACTTTGCCGTTCCTCTCTACCTTATTATTATAAACACAAAATTTCAAAATGAAATACATCTCTCTTTTTCTCTTACTTACCCTCCTTTGGGGACTGACAGCCTGCTCGAAACCTTCCGGTAAGACGTTGATGAACTACGAACAGTCCCTTGTCCGTGCCGACTCGCTGGTACAGACGGGTATTGTTGACAGTGCCCAAGCCGTCCGCCTGATTTCCGACTTGCACCGTGAATACAATCAGATAAAGAAACTTTCCGATGGCAGGCATGTGCGGTTGAAACCGGTCAGTGGTTACGAACGTTTCTTCTGGGGAGTGTTTTCTATAATCATGTTCAGTATCTCCGGCGCTATGTTGTTCAGCCTTGTCCGGTTCAAGAAAGAGCGCCGTCACCGCAACTACCTTATCACCCTGAGCGAGAATGAACAGCGTCTGCGCAACAACGAACGCGAACGTGAGGAACTGGAAGAGTGCTTGAAGGAGATGTCGCTGACCGACGAAGAGCGCGAAGAAGTGCATGGCTCGCTGACAAACCTCATGGAACATGGCAGTCGTCTGGATAAAGAAAACGAGTCACTCCGCACCCGTCTCAAGGAGTATGAAGACAACCCCGTGCCTCGCGAACTGGAACTGTTGAGGAAAGAGGGCGAGCGTGTCCGTATGCTCGACGGGCAGGTACAGGCGCTCGCTTCCGCCATGATAGATGCAGACGAGGTGATGAAGCAGTTGCGTACACAGCCCAAATACCTTGCGGACAGCCAGTGGGAGTATTTGCAGAAGCTTACTGACAGAGTGTACAAGGGCGCTTCCAAACGCCTTGTCTTGCGTTTTCCCCAGCTTACGCCTGCCGACAGCCAGCTTTGCATGCTTATCCGCCTGCACTTCAGCAATGCGCAGATTGCCACGCTCACTGCCGTGTCTCCCGCTTCCGTGTCCCAGCAGAAGTTCCGCCTGAAGAAACGGATGATGCAGGTGGATGGCAGGTTGTTTGCCGATGGAGAGACGCTGGATACAGTAGTGTGTCATGTCTGAAATTTCGGATTGCAAGACAACAGCAACAAGGGTATGAAACTATTAGGTGGGCATTAAGATAAATTAAGCCCGTAATTTTTTTACGGAAATCCTTTTCCGTATCTTTGTCTTCTGAAAGTTAAGTCAATAGAAGTATGTTAGTAAAATTCGCTGTTACCAACTATCGTGGATTTGCAGACCGCATCGAGTGGGATTTGTCAAATCCGGCAAATTATGAGTTCAATAAAAATGCTATCAAAGACGGTATCATAAAAAATGGTATAGTATATGGTCCGAACGGGTCGGGTAAAACAAACTTCAGTTTGGCCTTATTCGATATTGAGAACCATTTGTCTCCCAAATGGAAAAAGATAGATTATTATGTGAACTTCATTTATGCCGGAAAGAAAGAGGGAACAGTCGAGTTTGAATATACATTTAGATTTGGGAACGAGACAATTCTCTATACCTATTCCAAAGGTGCAGGCGGTATATTAGCGTCCGAATCGCTTCGAGTGGACGATAATTTGGTTTTTGAACGGAAGAATGGTTCTTTTTGTATAGACAAGCAACAGTTTCCTATGGAAGAAACCATAGAGAATAACCTCGGAAGCAATGCAAATAACGTGTCGATAGTCAATTTCTTATTGACTTCTTATCCCTTAAGCAAAGAGCATTATCTGATAAAACTCAGCAAGTTTGTTAACTCTATGCTTTGGTTCAGAAATCTCGATATAAGGGAGTTTATCGGGCTTGAAACAAGCGTAACGAATCTTGATGAGTTTATCATTGCAAATGGGCTACTCAAAGAATTTTCAAATTTCCTGCAGAGTGTCAGCGGGCAGAATTTTCAACTTACTGTGCATTCCTCTACTGATAAGCAGATTCTTTGTGATATAGACGGTTCTGAGATTCCCTTTAACTTGGTTGCATCTACGGGAACCAGATCACTGCAATTACTTTATTTTTGGATGAAACGAATGAGTGAAGCGTCATTTGTCTTTATTGACGAATTTGATGCGTTCTATCATTTCCGTTTAGCCTTTGAAGTGTGCAAAATGCTGTTCAATATGGATTGTCAGATATTTACGTCTTCGCATAATACATATTTGATGACAAATGATTTGCTGCGTCCGGACTGTAATTTCATCTTGAATGAAAATAAGATTAAGCCTTTGTGTGACTGTACAGATAAAGAGTTGAGATTCGGACACAATATTGAGAAACTTTTTCGGGGTAACACTTTTAAAGTATGATTCTATTTATTTTTGAAGGCAAGAAATGTGAACCTCGTCTTTTTGAGACTTTGAAACATTTGTTTTTCACCAAAGAGGTGGAGCCTTTTGTTTGTACTTACAATAGCAATATCTATTCTTTATATTCAAAGTTGAAGGGGTATGACGTCTTTGAAAATGTTACAGCAAGCGGAAATACGGTAACTATACTTAATGATATATTGCAAAAGAACGGGGATGATACTCTTGCTGGCATTCTGGAAGTAGATGTTTCTGAAATATTCTTGTTTTTTGATTATGATTTTCAAGAATCCCGATTGACATTGGAAGAGAATAACCGGCATATTGGTGAAATGCTGGAGTATTTTGACGATGAAACCGGAAATGGGAAATTGTATATCAATTATCCGATGGTGGAGTCTGTGTTCTATACCAAGCAACTGCCGGATAAGGATTATCTGAGTTATGACATTACTCGTGAGAAATGTTATAATTTTAAAGCCTTGGCTCGTGATTTTTCTTTTTATAATTCTTTTGAGCATCTGCTTGTATCAGGTAATAAAAATGAGAAAGAGGAAAAGAAGTTGCTGAAACAACAGGTTGCTAAAGAGAATTGGTTGCATTTGACCGATATGAATGTTCGGAAGGCAAACTTCATTTGTGTAGGTGTTGATGCTATACCAGTTTTAAAAGAAAATCTCGCTCAGAGCAACATATATGAAAATCAACTGGCTAAGTATGTAAATACAGAAAATTGCAGAGTAGCTGTCTTGAACTCATTTCCGATATTTTTATATGATTATTTTAGAGATATAGCCAACCTGTGTTGATTTATTAGGACAAAAAGTCGCTGATTTCCCCTATTCTCAATTCTGTTTTGCTACTAATATAACCTCGGTCTTATACTGAACCCTATTCAGTCGTATACTGAATGCCATTCAGTCGTATATTGAATCCTATTCAGTCGTATACTGAATTACCCCCACTTCAGAAGGCGTTCCGGGAGGGGATGGACTGTGGCAGATTGATGGCTTGAAGCGGATGGTTTTGGATTTTGAAATGTTGTTACAAATAAATATTGAATAGAGTCTGATGCTTTGAATTATGCAAAACACTGGGGGCTTATGGTTTAATCGGGAAAAGGTTGTGACTATTTACTTTAGTCTAACATAATCCATCCGGCCCAATATATAGGGTCCGGTTTTATAGAACGTATGTACCGCTGTGCATTATAGAAAGCATCATGCTTGGACTGTCCTGAAAGGAGATTGGTGTAGAATTTGTTCATCATGGCCATTGTGGTTTGATCATCCGCTTCTGTTAGGCTCATTACGATAGTCTGTACACCTGCCATTTTGAATGCTCGCTGCAACCCAAACACTCCCTCATCGGTCACTTCTCCTTGTCCTGTATGGCAGGCGGAAAGAACAACCAAGTCTGCACCTCGCAAATCCAAGTCTTTAATCTCTTGGGATTTTAGAATGCCATCTTCTACTTCTTCAGGGATAGAGTCTCCTTTCCATGCACGGTTTCCACCCGACAACACTAAACCGGAACGCCATAGGGACATGTCTGTTGGGCTTATGTTTAGTTCGTCTTGCATTAGAATAGGCTTGAAATAGTCTTTCTTCTTGGCAACTTCATTCGGATAGAAGAATCCGTGTGTAGCAAGATGAATAATGTTGTATTCTTGTCCGGACAAGGCCTTGAAAGACTCCTCGTTTCCGCTATTGCCTTTAAATATGTTGGCAGTGATATGGCTCTTTTCCAATAGTTCTTTTATATATTCCACTTCTTTTCGTGTATTGCCAAGCTGAACCCATTTGTACCCTCTGGTAGAGTCTTCCAGTAACCCTCTGGATGCAGAAAGGATATCTGTATTATCTTCTTTCTGATATTTAGAACTTTCGTTTTTCATATCGCTATCTGTCATATCGTAATTTAGTCCACCGTATAATGCTGCTTTTTTATACTTTATGGGATCTTTCTTTAAAGCCAGCTCTCGGGTGGAGGACAGACGATGCATGTGATAGATGTCACTCATGATTTTTCCGTTACCAACGGGGAGAGATTCGATGGGAATTTGGTGGAGCAGACCACTTGGCGAGAAGAAAATATTGTCATTAGCAGATAATATGTTTTTAGTAATATATTTCCATATATGGTTGTATAGCCGATGTAAATTGAGAGATAGAGAATCGCCTTGCTGTATTTTTTGTATTCCGAATTTTAACAATTCTTCTGTTGTGATTCTTACTACTTGGGAATTTTCCCAATCTTTCTTGGTGATAATAGCTGCGTATGAAATTACATCATTCTCATACCTGTCATCTGGATAGCTGATAAATTCTATAGCTACGTCATTCGCAGACAAATTCTCTTTTATCTCTTGTAGCGAGATGCGATAGTTCGATATGCTTGATGAAAGGTTTTGGTATAATGTTGATGTCTGTTCTGTATTGAGGACAAGTCCTTTTAGTAATAAACATCCTTCATAGATAATGGGTTTAATAGAGTTTATATATTTAGTTTCATCTAGTTCTTTCAGGTAAAAGCCATCGTTTATCAGTTCCTGATAAAAAGAGTATGCAGCATTGCTGTATTCTAATCTGTCGTTGTTGTTGAGTGATGCCAGCTGTTTTCTTAATATCATTTTGAGCAATTCGTGTTCTTTTTTTATCGTCTGGATATATAGGGAATATTTGTTACAAAAAAGATATTCGTATTTCAGCAAATCCAGTTGCCTCAGCTTTTCTAAGGTTCTTCTGTTTGGAAAATCTTCGAAAATTGTTAATGATTCTTCATGGTATCGTATGGCGTTTTGGCAATCTTCTTCATTGGCATAACATTCAGCTAACTGCATTAATGTATTTGCTATTTGGTATCGGTTCGTGAGTGAGTCTGTTTTTAATGCCTTTAATCTTTTTTTGATTAGTTCTTTGTTGTTTGTAGAGGATAAAGAATAGTAAATAGTCTCATTTAATGGTGTGTTGTTTCTTTGAAATATCTTTATTGCTTTTTGACGTAATAAAGCAGATGCTTCTTGTTGCTTGTTTTCTGCTAAATAGAAAGATAAGTGGGCGATAGGCTTGGCGTATTCTACATGATTGTCACCATAGATTCTCTCCGCAATATTTGAACACTCTTTAAAATATTTGATAGCAATATCGAGATGTCCCAGCCAACCATGATTGTAGGCTAAATTTCCAAGTGCTGTGATATAATCTTGGCTGTTTTCTCCAAAAACTTCTTTGGTTAAAGTACATGCTTCCTCACTAATCTTGATGGATGCAGCAAATTCTTCAATAAAGTTATAATATAGACCTAAGTCATTCAGCATATATATATAATCCGGGTTTCTCTCTCCGAATATCTCTTTGCAAATTGTAAGGGCTTGTTTAATGGATGGGATGGCAAGATGATATTTACTAAGGTGTGCATACGATTGCGCCATCCATTTATGTGCTGTACCAATACAAAGCTGATTCTTGTTTTCTGTAAAAATGGTTAAAGCTTCCTTTTCTAATTCGATGACTTTTTTATATTGTTTTAGATGAAAATGGCACAGAGCAAGATTGTGGATAGACACCGCATATTGTATACTTGTACTTCCAAGCAGCTCTTTTCTAATTATTGTGGCTTTTTCGAGATGCTTTATAGCTGATTTGTAATTTTCCAGACTCGTTTCAAGAGTGCCTGTGTAGTGTAAAATTGTTGCATAGACGAGATTGGTCGTATCCGTATATTGGTTTGTAGCTTTTTGTAGATGATAATATGCCTCCTGGGTGTGATTGTAAACACCTTGCTCTATATCTAATTCACAAAGAGCAACACCGATGAGGGCGTGGTTGTAGGCAGTAATCGTTAAGTCGAATTCAGGTTCTTTGTCAATTATAGCTTGGGCAAGTCTGGCAAACTGTAGCATTTGCTGATACTCATTTTGAGCGGACATCTGTTCTGCACTCCTTACGTAAAATGTGATAGAATCTTCCTTGCTATAACTTTGCTGATTATTCTGCGACATAATATTGCCGGAGAATGTTATAAAAAGGAGTAAGATGATAGTACTTCTTATACTATGGAAATTTGAATAATACATTTACTTCAGGTTCTTTATTGCTTTTTCCGCTTCTTTCTTATAAACTCCATTTGAATAAATGATTTCTTCAAACAATTGCATGGCTTTATCTTTCTCATGATTACCTAAATAGCTTATTGCCAAATACCAATTAGCCTGTTGCCAATATTCCGTTCCTTCTCCATCATTCACTAACTGTTCAAGCAAGTTTATTGCTTCAGGCAGTCGTTCGGTCTCTATGAGGCAAATAGCTTTATATATTAGGAAATTTCGGTCAACACTCATAACATTGAATTTTTGTAAAGCATCCTTATATAGCTTCTTATGATAAGCATCCATGGCGGATATTATTCCCGGGGAGATTGATTCACTTCCTCGTGATGCTAACTCTTGGTCGTATTCCAATGGTGTATAATAGGTGGAGAACATATTATTCATTATACGGTTGTTGTGGTATATGTTCAGTGAAAATACAAGTGCAAAGACAGCCGCAATAGAAGTGATTGGAAACAGAAATTTTCTAATCCCGTCTTTCCTTTTCATATTAGCAGTGAATGACCTTAATGTCTCAATGTCCTGCATGTCCTTTTCATGTCCTATTTGTCTGATTGTCTTTGCAATCAAATCTTCTATCTCTTTTTTCTGTGCATCCATATTACATCAGTATTATATTAGTCCTTTTTTACGGAATGCGGCTAACACTGCATTCCGTAATTTGGTGAAACACCTGACTTTAGTGCTCTTGGCAACGTCGGCATTTTTTAATCCTATTAATTCTGCAAGCGCTTCCATGGAATGGCGTTGCCAGTAGAAGCCAAATAATATCTTGCGACAAGTATCATTTTCCATCTCTTTCACTAATTTGTAGATTTCTTCTTGGCATTCTATGGCTATGGCATTATTGTCATCGTCTGTAATATCAAGATTGTTGCCGCATCCTATTATCTCATACTCAGGCAATGATTGTACCGAATTTTTCTTCCGTAATAAGTCAATGGTTTTGTTCTTGCCTATTTGGTTGATGTAGGTCTGTAAGGAACAAGTCAATTGTTGTAGTTTGCCTGATGAAATGTTATTGCATAAGGCGATGAAGGAGTCATTGTAGATTTCTTCTCTGTCTTCTTCTCGTATCATGGGGAAAGTGATGCGATTGTATGCAAAGAAGCCGGCTCTCAGTTCGGAGTAGATGCGGCTGACTTCACGATTGTCTTGTATGTGGGATATAATATCTTCTTTCATTGTTCAGAGGGCATAAGAAGATTCAATCATTGGAATTTGCTTTGATGAGAAACTTTTGGCTTGTTCCCATATCTTGGGATAGTAAATTCTATTCCATTGGTTAACCTCTTTCAGCACTTTATATAAAGAGTAGGACAAGGTACCATAATAACTGTTTCCTACTTTTGTTTCAAAGTTGCGTTGGAAAGGTTGGCAGGCACTGATGATACAGATGGGAGACAAACCGTTTTGTTGTGCAAGTTTTGTTTTCCTTTCTATATGTTTGTTGCCGGGTGCTATATAGAAAGGATTGGAGGAAAAAATAACATTGGTTCCACGGATAGGGGCATCGTCATCTTCTACGTATTCCTCAATACGGTTGGCTGTTCCACTGTGGCAAGCATCGAAAGTTATCAAAACAGAACCATCGATGCCTATTTTCTGCCTGATGCTGATTAAGAACTTCTCAAGTTCGTCATCACGTAAATGATTCTCTCCTTCATAAATGCCTTTTTGGTATGTGGATTGGGCATCATAGGGGATAAGTGCTTCGTCCAACTCATCTGCTTCATCTCCGTTGTCATCTTCCATTTGTTGTCCGTGACAGGAAAAGTGTAGGCAGACGTCATCTCCGGCTTTAAGTTGTTTAATAAGGTGTTGCAGTGCTTGAATAATGTTCTTTTTCGTGGCATGCTTATCTGTCAATGTGTTGATTCGGAATCCCAATCTATCGAACTGCGGTAATAGTATCTGCAAATCATTATTGCTGTGGATGCTGTTCCAGCCGGACTCTTTGGGATAATTGGCAATAGCGACAATCAAGGCATGTCTCTGTTGCGCCTGACAACAGAACACGCATAAGAGTGATAGCCATATTATAAAAAAGCGTTTCATCTCAACTCACATATCTTGATTCTGTTTTCTGCCATAGTATTATTATATGGGACAAAAATAGTGATTAACTTTGGTAAATGAAGATTTTGTTACTCTGTTTTTCGACTTTGGTTATGTGATTTTAGTTTAAGCGCAAAAAAATATCTTTTCATGTTTACCTATTCTATTCTTGTACGATAAATAAATGAAGAGCAGATAATATTGAAAGTCGTAAATAGTAGGAGGTAATGATATGGTATTTATAACAGTGGCCAATTCGAAACGGATATTGAGAAAATTGGACTGGAAAGGGTTAAACTTGGAAGGTGAGGTTTATGATAGACCCATTTATTTTTTCAATAAAAAGGAAGAACAATCTTTGTTGGCTTATAAGGAATTTCTAATGAATCCTGAAAGATTTGTGAAAGATGTTTATCAAAAAGCCGAAATAAAGGATTTTTATAGATATGTATATGAGGGCGAAGCTCCATGTTATCATCAAACAGAAGATTGCGAACGACTGAACGCCGAGTTTTGTAATTTTAGAGTTCCAGAAGAGATTAGAAATCAAGGAATAGCAATGGTACAACGTTTTCGTACTTGGTTTAAGAGTAACCGTTATCTTTTCGAAGGGAAAGAGGATGTGTTTGAAATGCGTTTTTATGCCGCTTTTCATATGCGGTTGAAGATAGAAGAAATAGCACCTCTGAAAAATTCGGGGACTACAATTATAAATAATTGGACTCTGGAAGAATTGGAAAGTAAGATAAATGAGAGGCTAAAGCAGGCAGGAAAATATTATTATCAATCTCCTAAAAATACAGCTATTCTAAAGCAGTATGGAAAACTTGCCTATCTGGGGAATTCTCCGAATCAGATAATAAATAATAGAACGGGATATTCGGATGCAGAAGTGAAAACCTTTCTTTGTGATTATGAAGAAAAGTTCAAACGGCCAATCATAGACATGTTGTATGATTATTATCGTATGAAGTTTAATCCGGAGCTGGCTTGGGATGTCAGATTGTTAGAACAATTGGGATTTAGGGCATGCCATTCTTGTTTCTTTTAATTTTCGTAGTTCGTGATGTTTACCTTTTTGTTTTCTACACGATAAACAAGTGAATGACATAACATAGAAAGCCATGAGTAGTAGTTGGAATGCTGAAGAATCATGTATTGAATTAACAATGAGGGTAGAAGACTTAAACTATACTATTTATGGCTGCACGAATGCACTTCGTGCTTTGAATGGAATTTGTAGTGATACACGTTCCATTTATAAAAGTGAAAGTGTTAATCATTAAAAACATAAACAGCATGAGTTTAGTTAGTCTTTGAAAAAGTTACTCATCCTTCTTCATATGTTAAGAGGCGGTTTCGTGTAGATGTAATTACTTACTACAGTTTCCGGTTAGGATAGAGTTTTAATCAAAATAGATTGGACAGTAGCTGTGATTGTTATCTTGAGAAAATATTTGTAGGAGCTAAAACTTCTTCTGACTTTCTTTTTTATGAAAGAAAAATGGTTAAATTTGCAGATGAAGTACATAGCGATGTCCTTCAATGTTTTTTAGAGATAAAATTGTAAGAAGCGTTGTGCTTGTTCTTGTGACTGAAAACCTGAGAAATTTTCAAGAAAACATAAGAATGGCACAGTATGTTTCCTACGCTGATTATAGCGTGGGGCTGCTGTCCATCTATTTATGTTTTCGGGTTTTCTCAGGACCTTCAGTTACAGATAGTGGGCACGTAGTTCCACGTTTCTGTTTGTATAAATGTCTTCTTTGGAGCTGGGAGGATGCAGATTCTAATATTGATAATATGGCTATTTTTAATTTTCAAAAAAGAAGATGTGAGAGAACCCATCAACATATTGATGGATGTGATTTTATTTGTTTCTGTTTCACTATGAAAGTTGGCGATATTCAAATAAAGTGTAAATCCATTTTGGAACCAGAACCTTTAATCATAATTCCCTGCTATGAGCCTCGTTTGGGGCGATTTTGTGAAATAGGGTATAGGGAACAAGATTTCGTAGATGATATCCAAGAAATTATAGAAATTATAGATTATAAAGATATGGGAGAATATGCATTTTATAATGCTTTCGATGTATATGTAATGAAACATATTAAGAAATATGGTCGTTTAATTGATACCGATTTATTCCGTATTATTGCCGAATTAATTCTGATGATGCAATTTTTTGCAATTAAAAGTAGAATGCAATTTTCCGATGATGATAGAGTTGAGATTACACAAACATTTGTAAATAGAGGATTGGAAAAATTTTCTAATGTATTCTATGTAACACGTTATCGGAGAATAGGATTTGAATTAGAACCATCTATTGAAAAATATTTAAAATGAATATCCCAATGACAAACCTGGAGATCGTTATACACAATAGCTATAAAGCGAATCAGCTGTTCTATGTTGACAAGCATGAGGCGAGTCTGTATCTTGGGAAAATATTAGAATTGACTTATACTCAACCAGATTTTCTCTCTAGGGTGCCGCTTGAGTCAGCTGGTGCTGTAGGACAAGCGTATTTGAATTTATTGGATCTTGTAGAAGAACAGGATTTCTTTCAAACTTTGTCGACACTTGGTTATTATTTTATATCGTGTGGATTAAATTACAATCGACACGATTGTAATTTGTTAGGTAAACGTATAATAATACTAAATTTGGGAGCTCGATCCTTTTGTCGTACAATAGCAAAGGCAAAAGAACTATATCTCCCAGACAATGTAGATTTTTCTGATTGGAAACATCTTCCAAAGGCTGTAAAATATGTTCTGATGTTAGAATATAGCAGCTTTAGGGAGTTACAGACGATGGCTTTAATTCCTCATGATATGCTTATGCGAAAGCAGTGGCTATATGGTGCTGTTAAAGAAGGATATTTTGATGATATTTGTTCTATTGATGAAGTTGCAGATTTTGCCTTAACACTCCATGATGACGTGATGGTATATTTGAATACTGAAATTACTAAGAAAGGAACTTTTTGTTTTTATGAATGATATGGAAAATACAATTTTGTCATATAATCATATTTTGGCTTTTAGTTTAAAGCAAACAATGGTTAATGTAAATGATTTGCTTTATAACTTGCAAAATATGAAGCAACTTCAAATGAATCTGGATATGGTGCAGGATTTGAAAAATAAAACGCAAATGTCGCTGAATATGATGTCTTTGACATATTTGCGGAAATATTTACTGGATATTCCGACAGGACCTATTTTGTTCTTTAATTTGATTAGACGATTTTATCCATTGAGTGATGAACAGATAGTCAAATATGAAAATCAAAAAGCGGAAGATTATAAAATTACCAATTTGACGGTTTTCAGAAGAAAAGGATATGGGTTTGTCTTGGATGATAAATCTTATTGCGTCAATGCACGTTCAAAGAATTCTCATGAGATTTCATCTGATTTATTGAGAGAAATTGAGCGTGTAGATATGCAATTCCAATTGTGTGGAGATTCTGATCTTTATAGATATAACTATAAAATTGATTTTCATAATGATGAGAAAATAGGCTATAGTCCATCTTCAGGAGGATGTTATCGAAATGCGTTAATGGAGAATACATTTACTTTATGGGACTGGGAACTAGTGGGAGAAATAGCTCGACGTGCTTATGAAAATTCGGGCTATGACAGAGGGCTTAGCTTGTTATTGGATAATAGAGGGTTTATTGCACAAATGGGAGTTGATGATGTTGAAAACACAATATTGAAATTGCAAGAATTGTCAGGTGGAAAAATATTTGAAGGAACTATAAAAGCTACAATAGAAAAGTATAAAACAATCGATAGATATTCGCTTTATTCTTATCTGCCAATCTCAAAAGAATTTATTGTAGAACATCAAAATAGAATGGATTGGAGTATTCTTCAACTTAATCCTCGTATTCAATGGGACTGGGAGTTAATGAATTTGTGCCTTCTGAAATATAAAGAAACAATGAGTGAGTTAGATTGGCTGCAACTGATAGGCTCTCACGCAATGTACTCATTTATTGAGCCATTTTTGAATGATGAGCTGCTTTTAGATATTGAAAAATTATATGGTTTCACTACTGTCCGGAATAGTTTAGAATAACTTAGCTTGTTCTAAACTATTCCGGACAGTAGTGATATTGTTGACATTATTTCTCTTATTAATTTACATTTGTGAGGAATGATGCTAAAATTGCTGAGAGAACCTAACTTTACCAGTATGTTAGAACGAAAATAAATATTAATATATAAAAACGGGTATAATGGAATTAAAACGTCAAATAAGAATAGCAAAAGAATTGAGACTTTTAAGTATTGCATTGATAGTCTCCCTCCTTACTGCAATAATTGTTTATTGTATTGGAAGTTCGTATGAACAAAAAGATATTGCAGCATTTGAGGAAATGCAAACTAATTATAAAAAGGAGAGTGAAGAAAAAATAAAAGAAATACATAAAGAGCAGGAAGACATTGAGATAAAATTATCTTTTGCTGTTTATAAATATGATGAAGCAGGTTATCGTAGATGGAAAAGTAATAACCCATATTATGACTTACACTACCCGGAAATGGGAATTTTGTATCGTTATGCGGAGGAAAATATGAGTAGTACAGATCGAAATGTCTGGCGTTTATTGAGGGATTATGATGCAACAGTGTCGCGTCTTGAAGAACTACAAATAATAGATGGAATGGTTCGTTTGCCTTATTGGATGTGTTCTTTTGAAGAATATAGAAAAGGTTTACCATCTTGGATTCAACAGCAATCGGCAGAAGCAAGTGCAGGTTATGCTTTTATTACAGTATTGTGTATATGTGTTCTTTGTAGGGGATTGCAATTATTTATCCTGTTTTTATGTCATGGCACACAATGGATTTATAGAACTGCAAAGATGAAGGAACCAGAAGAATAAGAATAAATATAAATTGAATGTTATGAAAAAAATATTCTCCTTGATTGTAACAATTTATTGTTTATATTTATTGCCACTTTCTGCCCAAAATGTAGAACGCCCCGATTCGTATAACTATTCTCGTGGCGTTGAGGCTTATCGAAACGATAATATAAAAGAAGCCTTGGAGTATTTGAATAAGGAAATCTCAGAGAATCCGGAGAATGGTTATGCTTATCTTTGGGTAGGTATTGCAAGATACCGAAAAGAGGAATATGGACGGGCTTTGACAGCCGTTGATTTGGCTATAAAGAATCTTCCCAAGAAAGATAAGGAATATCGCTCTTATGCTTTCGCCTTAAGGGCTGATGTCTATGTGAGTATGGAAAATATTGATAATGCTTTGCGTGATTATGCAACTGCTATTGAGCTGGCGCCAGAAAGGACTAAATTGTATGAAAGGCGTGCCAATCTGTATTATCAATTAAAAAAATATTCATTGGCAGATAAGGATTATCAGAAGCTGATAGCTTTGAATCAAGGTAGCGTGATGGGATATATGGGGATTGGTCGCAATGCAAATGCTCAGAAACGATATGAAGATGCTGTAGCTCAATTTAATTATGTTATAAAATTGGCTTCTGATTATGCATCGGGATATTCGTTTCGTGCAGAAAGTTATATAGGGCTGAAACAATATAACGAGGCGATAGATGATGTTATCAAGGCTATGGTTATAGACGGCAGGGATAGAAAGGCCTTTTATCAGATGCAGGCTTTGGCTGATTCGGCGTTCGTCCCTCTTGTAGTCAAGTTGAAAGTACAGAAAGCTAAAAGTACTAATAAGGGTATGTGGGCTTATAATTTGGGAGTGGTGCATGAACAAAAAGAAAAGTACGCCGGTGCTGTTGCTTTTTATAAGGAGAGCTTGGCAAATGACTCTTCACCTCTGGCTGCTTATCGGATAGCCAATTGTTTGGATGAAATGGGAGATTATGTACAAGCATTGGAATATTCCAATCAGGCGATAGCTTTGGATTCGACAGACTATGATTACATTATACAGAAAGCTGAGATTGAAGATGATGCAGGAATGATTAAGGAGGCGGTTGCGGATATGAACCTTTTTATAGCGAAATATCCGGAGTATTATTTTGGCTATTATCGCCGAGGATGGTTTAAGGATCACAGCGGTGATATTGAGGGAGCACTTGAAGATTACACAACGGCAATAACTTTAAATCCTAACTATGCCTATACATATTTAAACAGAGGTATTTTGTGGAAGTTGAAAGATAATGTCTCGGCTGCAAAGGAAGACTTTGAAGAAGTTTTGGCAAGGGATACAGTGCCCAACAGAAATTCTTGCGCTCAATATGCCTTTTATTACTTAGGACAAAAAGAGAAAGCCATAGAATGGCAGAATCGAGTATTGAAAGAAAGCGGTGAAAAGGGTGATTATTATGATGCGGCATGTCTATACTCTGTCATGGGGGAAACGGAAAAGGCTGTCAAGTATTTGCGTGCATCTTTGGAAAAGGGGTTTAGACGATTTGCTCATATAAAACGAGACCGGGATTTGAATAATATTCGCGAACTTTCATCATTTAAGGCTCTCATTCAGGAGTATGAACTGAAACATCAGGAAGAAGTGGAACGAGTGGAGGAGGAAAATGTGGAATACGTGGAGAAAGTGGTTGAGGTTCCCTTTACTAAGGATGGAACTATCTGCAAAGTGAAATGTAAAATAAATAATTTGCCGTTGCATTTTATTTTTGATACGGGTGCGAGTGATGTTTCAATGTCCATGGTTGAGGCTACTTTTATGCTGAAAAACGATTTCCTGTCTCCGAATGACATTATCGGTCGTCAAAACTATTTAACCGCTGATGGAGAGATAACGGAGGGTACGGTTGTCAATCTGCGGAATGTGGATTTTGGCGGTCTGGAGTTGAATAATATAAAAGCTTCAATTGTGAAAAATCAGAAAGCACCACTGTTGTTGGGACAATCTGTGTTGAACAGGCTTGGAAAGATAGAGATAGATAATGGAAAGAGGGTGTTGAAGGTTACATATAAAGAAAGAAAATTAATGTATGACTGAAGTGGCTCAATTTAATGTCTTAAATTCAAATATAATGGAAAAAGCTAGAATTGCCGATATCAGTCGGCATCGTTTATCGGACGGGAAAGGTATTACAACATTGGTCGCTTTTCAGGGTTGCCTGTTGCATTGCCGATATTGTCTTAATCCGGATGCGATGGATTTCATTTGGGATGCTCCGGTATTTACTTGTATGAGTCTTTATGAGACTGTGAAAATCGATGATCTTTATTTTAAAGCCACCGGAGGTGGGATTACATTTGGCGGAGGCGAGCCGTTGCTTTGTAGTTCATTTATACGAGAGTTTAAGGATATTTGTGGGATTGATTGGAGATTGAATGTGGAAACGTCATTGAATGTGTCGCAGAAACATCTGGAGAGGCTTCTTGATGTTGTAGATTATTACATTATAGACATTAAAGATATGGACACTGACAGATATAGCCAATATACCGGTAAGGATAATCGAAGGGTCATGGATAATCTTCGTTTTTTGTTAGAACATGGGAAGTCAGACTACATACTGGTGCGCGTACCGTTGATACCTCATTATAATACCATCACAGATGTGGAAAACAATGTGCGTATATTGAAAGACATGGGAGTTAGCCACTTTGATAGATTGACTTATCAGGTGCAGGCAGAGGTTGGTGGAAAACTTACTGAGCTAACAGGAAAACTACAGAATAATTATAAATCAAGAAAAAATGGTTGGTGGGAGAGATTCAAAAACAGTCTGTTTGCTGATGACCAATTTACGTAAACAGATAGCAGAGGCTAATGGCATAGAATATGTACAGACAGAATGTACTCATGTGGGATCTTGCAGTGGCACTTGCCCGGCATGTGAACAGGAATTGCAGGATCTTGAACGGAAATTGAATGAGAAAGAAAGTAGAGGAGAGCATGTAATAATAGATTGTGTATCTCTTTTTAATGAGGAATTGCTATCTTTCAGAAATAAAAATATTGAAGCGATGAATACAGAAGATATTTTGTTGGGAGCCATTGCCGGAGACATAATAGGCTCTGTCTATGAATTCTCGCCGGTAAAAGAGTGGAATTTCCCATTGTTTACCGAAGCATCGAAGTTTACCGATGACACCGTTATGACAGTTGCCAATGCAGATTGGTTGTTGACGGGAGATAGTCTTTTAGGTATCATGCAGGATTATGGAAACCGTTATCCATTAGCAGGATATGGTAGTAGTTTTATCCGTTGGCTATGGGCTGATGATCCGCAGCCTTATAATAGTTGGGGAAACGGATCGGCCATGCGTGTCAGTCCTGTGGGATGGTTTTTTGATACACTGGAGGAAACATTGGTTGCGGCAAAGCGGAGCGCGGAAGTAACGCACAATCACTCTGAAGGGATAAAAGGAGCGCAGGCTACGGCGGCTTGTGTCTTTTTGGCACGTACGGGCAAATCCAAGCAGGAGATAAAGAAGTATGTAGAGGAGATGTTTGGTTATAATCTTAGTCGTACTTGTAATGAGATAAGGCCTACTTATAGTTATGATATTTCTTGTCAAGGTACGGTGCCGGAATCTATCATTGCTTTTTTGGAAAGCACGGACTATGAAAGTGCTATTCGGCTGACTGTATCTTTAAGAGGAGATGCGGATACGATGGGGGCTATTACGGGTGGCATTGCGGAAGCCTATTATGGTGGTGTACCTGACTTTATAAAGGAGGAAGTTATCAAAAGATTACCTGATGAGTTTGTGACGGTAATGAGAAAATTCTCGATTGCAAAATTAAAATGTAAATGATATCATAACAACCACCTTGTAGAGCCAGAAGATATAGGTGTATTCATTATCAGATATTTATGGATAGTGTTTGTAGAGATTACTACCTTGTTCTTCTTATTCCTGCTTTATATTTTCCTTCTCCTTGTAGAGACGGTGTTTTTGTAATCTTTTGTTTTTAAGTGATTTATGTAAATCGGCTGTAGATGCCATTTTCTTGTTTTCCCTTGTACCTTGCCCTAACTTTGCAACATCGAATTTGAGAAAAGCAGACGGCTGAACCGTTGAGGCCTCACGATGAAGACTTCTGTTTCTCGGGTGAGACAAGAGAAACCGGATATACATTATTAATTAATCATTTAAAACATTACGATTATGGCATTTTTTAGAAGAATTCAGAAGAAAGTAAACGATTTGTGGTACCCTCAATCAGTAACCTGGGGCAAGGCGGTTACTACCCGTGAAGTGGCAGATGAACTGTCCGTTCTCTCTACCGTGACCCGTGGTGACACGTATGCGGTAATGGAGAACTTGGGACGTGTATTGAGTAATTTCATGGGGCAGGGACGTACTGTGAAGATAGACGGCATAGGTACCTTCTATTATACGGCTACTTCTGCCAAAAGAGGGGTGCCGACGGCTGAGGAGGTAAGCGCTTCGCTGATTAACGGGGTACGTGTCCGTTTCTTGCCCGAAGTGGAGCGTAACAGTGGCCGCCAGGTGACTACCCGCAGCATGGTGAATACAAAGATTGTTTGGGAAGAGTGGGGCAAGTTGTCTGTTTCTTCCGGTGACTCTTCTACCGGCGGCAATCCGGGTGAGGGCGGTAACGATGAAGACCAGAACGAGAATCCGTTGGGATAGGGAGGTTCCGCCGTTAGCTCAGCTTTTTAGTTGACAGGACCTGAGGGGACGAGTTGACGAGGGGGAAGTATTCTCCTTGTCAACTCGTCCCCTTGTTCTTTCTTTCCGGACTCCTATTTTAGCAAATTTTATTATTATATTTCTGCATTTTCTCATCAATTATCGCTAATTTCGGACGTTTTTATCTAAAAATGGCTGAATAACTAATAAATTATAATATGGAAAACTTGAATACGGCACTTTTGCTGATGGTTGTGGGTATGGCTACGGTCTTTGCTATCCTGTTGATTGTTATCTATATGGGAAAAGGTCTTATTGCGCTTGTGAATAAATATGTCCCTGAAGAAGTGGTGCCTGCCAAAGCTGTGGGGAATGCCCCTGCACCTATTCCCGGAAATATCCTGGCTGCTATCAGTGCGGCTGTAACAGTGGTTACACAAGGTAAAGGTAAGGTGGCGAAGGTAGAAAAAATTAAATAGTAAAATTAATCTTATATAAAAAATACACTGAAAAATAGTATGAAAAGAGAAATTAAATTCAGCTTGGTGTTCAGGGATATGTGGCAGAGTGCCGGAAAATATGTTCCTCGTGTAGACCAGCTGGTGAAGGTTGCTCCCGCTATTATTGAGATGGGCTGTTTTGCCCGTGTAGAAACCAATGGCGGAGGTTTTGAACAGGTAAATTTATTGTTTGGGGAAAATCCTAATAAAGCCGTACGCGAATGGACGAAACCATTCCATGAAGCAGGTATTCAGACTCATATGTTGGATCGTGCACTGAACGGGCTTCGTATGAGCCCTGTACCGGCCGACGTGCGTAAACTTTTTTATAAAGTAAAGAAAGCGCAGGGTACGGATATCACTCGTACTTTCTGCGGATTGAATGATACCCGTAATATTATTCCTTCTATCGGCTATGCACATGATGCGGGAATGATTTCCCAATGTTCGCTGTGTATCACTTTCTCTCCGGTGCATACGGTGGAATATTATGTGAACATGGCTAAGGAACTCATTGAGGCGGGTGCAGATGAGATTTGTATTAAGGATATGGCCGGCATCGGGCGTCCGGTATCTTTGGGTAAGATTGTAGCAGGTATCAAGAAGATAAAAGATATTCCTGTCCAGTATCATAGCCATGCGGGCCCCGGTTTTAATATGGCAAGTATCCTTGAGGTTTGTGAGGCAGGTTGCGATTATATAGACGTGGGTATGGAGCCGCTTTCATGGGGTACGGGACATGCTGACTTGCTCAGTGTACAGGCTATGTTGAAAGACGCCGGTTTCCAGGTGCCTGAAATCAATATGGAAGCCTATATGAAAGTCCGTGCTCTTATTCAGGAGTTTATGGATGACTTCCTCGGACTTTACATCAGCCCGAGAAATCGCTTGATGAATTCCCTGTTGATAGGTCCGGGACTTCCGGGTGGTATGATGGGTAGCCTGATGGCTGACTTGGAGTCCAATCTGGAATCTATCAATAAGTATAAGGCAAAACGTAATTTGCCGTTTATGACGCAAGACCAGTTGCTTATCAAGTTGTTCAACGAAGTGGCATACGTTTGGCCCCGTGTGGGTTATCCACCGTTGGTGACCCCGTTCAGCCAGTATGTTAAGAACCTTTCCATGATGAATGTCATCGCTATGGAGAAAGGTAAGGAACGTTGGGGGATGATTGCCGATGACATCTGGGATATGTTGCTGGGCAAGGCAGGTAAGTTGCCGGGTACGTTGGCTCCCGAACTGATAGAAAAGGCTGAACGTGAAGGACGTAAATTCTTCACCGGAAATCCGCAGGACAACTATCCTGACGCGTTGGACAAGTACCGCAAGATGATGAAAGAGAATAAATGGGAACTTGGCGAGGACGAAGAGGAACTCTTTGAATATGCCATGCATCCGGCACAATATGAGGCATATAAAAGCGGTAAGGCGAAAGAAGATTTCTTGGCTGATGTTGAAAAACGCCGTGCAGAACGGGATAAATCTCCGTTGGATGATGCCAAACCTAAAACTCTCACGGTGCAGGTGGACGGACAGGCTTATCGCGTAACGGTGGCCTATGGTGACATTGATCTTCCGGCTTCCGCTACTGAAAAGGTTACTGCTCCCGTAGGTGAAGGGCAAGATGTGCCGGCTCCGCTGGAAGGTAAGTTCTTCCTTACCAAGAATGCGCAGGAAACTCCTCTGAAAGTGGGGGATAAGGTAGAGAAGGGCGATCTCCTTTGCTATATTGAAGCCATGAAGACGTACAATGCCATCCGTGCCGACTTTGCCGGAACGGTGACTGCCATTTGCGTTAATCCGGGTGACTCTGTTTCTGAAGATGATGTATTAATGAAGATTGGATAATGGAAGATATATTTGCAAAACTCTATGATATGACGGCTTTCAGCAATATTATTGCCGATCCGTCATTCCTCGTGATGTATGCCATTGCTTTCATTCTGCTTTATCTGGGAATTAAGAAACACTACGAACCGTTGTTGTTGGTGCCTATCGCTTTCGGTGTACTCATAGCCAACTTTCCCGGCGGTGATATGGGGGTAATTCAGGCGGATGAAAATGGAATGGTTATGGTAAACGGGGTGTTGAAGAATATCTGGGAAATGCCGTTGCATGAGATTGCACACGACTTGGGATTGATGAACTTCATCTATTATATGTTGATCAAGACCGGATTTTTGCCTCCCATTATCTTTATGGGAGTAGGTGCGTTGACAGACTTTGGACCGATGCTTCGTAATCTGCGTCTCTCTATATTCGGTGCGGCAGCGCAACTTGGTATTTTTACAGTATTGCTTTGTGCCGTGATGATAGGTTTTACTCCACAGGAAGCAGGTGCGCTGGGTATTATCGGTGGTGCCGATGGTCCGACGGCTATCTTTACTACGATTAAGCTGGCTCCTCATTTGTTGGGACCGATCGCTATTGCCGCTTATTCTTATATGGCTTTGGTGCCGGTGATTATTCCGTTGGTAGTAAAACTGTTCTGCTCCAAAAAGGAACTGATGATTAATATGAAAGAACAGGAGAAACTTTATCCTTCGAAGACGGAAATCAAGAACCTACGGGTGTTGAAGATTATTTTCCCGATTGCAGTTACTACGATTGTAGCTCTTTTTGTGCCTACTGCGGTACCTTTGATCGGTATGTTGATGTTTGGCAATTTGATTAAGGAGATCGGTTCTGATACCAGTCGTTTATTCGATGCTGCTGCAAATAGTATCATGAATGCGGCAACTATTTTCTTGGGATTGAGTGTGGGGGCTACGATGACCAGCGAAGCGTTCTTGAATTGGACGACTATCGGTATTGTAATAGGTGGCTTCCTTGCATTTGCTTTGTCAATTACGGGGGGGATTTTCTTTGTAAAGCTGTTTAATCTGTTCTCTAAGAAGAAGATTAACCCGTTGATTGGTGCAACCGGGTTGAGTGCCGTACCTATGGCGAGCCGTGTTTGTAATGATATCGCTACGAAATATGATCCGAAAAATCATGTGTTGAATTATTGTATGTCCAGTAATATTTCGGGTGTTATCGGTTCGGCTGTGGCAGCTGGTGTGCTGATCTCGTTTCTCGGGTAAATAAGTTTGCTGAATAATATTTTTAGGCACGGATTACACGTAATCCGTGCCTAAAATTTATAATACTTTTCTGAACAGGCATTTTTTATTCGCTAATAACTTTTCTATATTCAGCCATCGCCATTTTAGCGGCAAGATGAGCATTGATTAAATTTGTTTGGGCCTGTGTCCATGACAGTTGTGCTGAAAGTACATCGACCATACTGGATTTTCCCTCATTGTAGGAAAAGGTAACAAGATCAAGGTTTTCTTCCGCAAGCTTTGTATTTTCTTCCGCGGTTTTTACTTGTTGTTCTGTTTCCGCCAGTTTGGTGGTGGCGGCAGATAGTTCTTCCAATATATTATCAGTGACATAACTTTGTTGCAGTTTCTGAATACCGATATAGGCTTTCTGTTGGCGGTTTGTCTTGAAACGGGCACCCCATCGGAAGATAGGTATGTTAAGATTGATCCCGGCAATGGGAGTATGCGGTACATCCAATCCCATGTATGTAATTCCCGTATCCCAACCTGTAGCGAGAAACATGTTGAGTTGGGGATTATATTTACTTAGGGCGGCTTTTCGTTGTGCTTCGCTCTTGGCTATATTGACGAATGTACCGGTATAGTCGGCACGGCGTTCTAAAACGTCATCCAGATTGAGAGGAGTGACCGGTGGACAGGCAACATTGATCTCATAAAGACTGTCTACTGGTTCATCCGGTTTTGCTCCCATCAGTATATTCAATTGCTGTAGGGCGAGAGTGTAGTTTTGACGGGCCTTGATGAATTGCAGTTCGGCTTCTTTCTTGCGGGTAGATATCATTAGCAGATCGGTACGGCTGATGGCGCCATCGTTGAACCGGTCTTGGATGATGTTATATTGTTGGTCGATAATCTCTTCGAACTTTGCGGCAGCTTTAAGAATGGCCCATGCGGCAGAAGCATTCCAATAAACGGCGTCGCTCTGATAGTGAATTTGGTCTATAGTCAGTTCGATGGCAAGTTTGTCCAACTCTTCATCAGCTTTAGCTATTTTTTTTTGAGCAATCAATGCGCCTCCCGTATATAAAGGTTGGCCTAATGTAACCAATGCTTGATAAGTGTAAGGACGATATTCTCCTTTCGGACTGTTCCACTTGTCCAACCGATTCAGGTTGGCAGTGCCCTCACCGGTAATGTCTATCTGTGGCAGAAAACCGGTAGCGGCTATTTTTCGCGCTTCGATACTTGCAACAGACTTCAATTGTTGCTGTTTCAAAATCTGACTGTAGGCTTCTACTTTGTCACGATAGGTTTCTCGGCTCAGGTATTGTTGTGCTCCGGCATTCAAGCCGAAACATAGCCAGAATAGAATAAATATATTTGTTTTCATCATTCAAACGATAAATAGTAAATCATCAAATAGTAAAATCATTTTATCCTTTAATCTTATGTATGGCGCAATATGCTACAGGCAATACGAACAGGGTCAATGCCGAAGCCACTAATAGCCCTCCCATGATTGTGGCTGCCATACCACCGAACATGGCATCGAACAATAATGGGAGCATACCTAAAATGGTAGTACCGGATGCCATCGCTACCGGAACAATACGGGTGATGGTCGCGCTGATAACCGCTTCGCGCGGTGTTTTTCCGGTAGCAGTTTCTGCATCAATCTGATCTACCAATACAATTGCATTCTTAATATTCATGCCAATTAGTCCCAGTAGACCGAGGATAGCGAAGAAATCGAACGTTTTACCCAGTAATAATAACCCCGATACAATGCCGATAAAGATAAGCGGCAACATCAGTAAAATAACAATCGGTTTACGATATGTCTTGAATAAGAATAACAGGGTGACAAACATGAGAAAGAACGTCAATGGCAAATTGGCGGCTAAAGCAGCATTAGACTCTGCCTGGCTTTCTTGTTCACCGAAAAACTTCATTTTATATCCCTCGGGGATATCAATCTCTTCCTGCACTTGTTTCCATATACGGTTGAAGGCGGCGATGGCATTCACGCCACGGCGAGGATCGGCTTGTGCCATCATTACCATTTGACGGTTGTAGTTCTTTATATTAGAGAATTTATATTGGAAATCGAAATTACTGACTACCTGTTCCAGTGTCGTCGTTTCAGGTGTAGTACCGAATATAGGCAGAGTACGTAGATCGTTGATGTGGAAAGAACCTGTAGTGTTGTTTTTCAGTAGGATAGGAAGGACTTGGTCTCCTTGACGATATTCTCCCAACGTCATTCCATTTGTTCCGATCTGAATACTCTGTGCCATACTTTGGCGGGATACTCCTAACGGCTGTGCACGTTCTTGGCTATATATCGGTTTCCACACAGGTATCTTATTTCCCCAAGAATTGCGTATATTGATAAGCTCATTATCATGGTGCATTATTTCCAATGCTTGATTAGTCAGTTGTACCAGTGTGTCTACATTGTTACCGATAAAACCGATTTCAATAGCGGCATCTACCGCAGGAGATAATTTAAACAGCGTGGTACGAGTGATGGCATTGGGATAATTCACCTTCATGTAGGTATCTAACTTTTCCTCGTATTCTTTAGTGTATTTACTTTCTGTCAACTCTACCAGAAGATTGGCAAAGTTGGGCTTTGGACCAACGGAGGTCGATGCCAGATAATAACGCAACGGAGTACTTCCGAAGGTAACGGAAACTCGTTTCACTTCCGGTTGCTGCATTAAATGAGTTTCCACTTTCTTCATTTCTTTTTCCACATCATTGATACTGTAACCATCTGGATAGAATACATCTGCACGGAAATAGGGTTTGTCCAATGATGGGAAAAAATTTTGAGGCATTAATCCCATGATGACAAGGGAGAGGATAAATAAAACGACCATGCTTCCCAATGTCAATACTTTCTTTCGTATCAATACGCTGAGTATGGAGGCAAATTTGTGATAGAACGGTTTGTCATACGGATCTTTGATAATATTACCAGTTTTAGCTTTCAATATGAAATTACCGAAAGTTGTAGTCTGCGTCAATGCCAGTACCCAACTCAAACCCAGCGAAATAGCAAGAACTATAAATAAAGGTTTTACGATTTCGGCAACAGAAGAGGGAGCCAGATATAACGGTAGAAATGAACAGATGGCAATAAAAGTTGCACCCAGCAATCCCCATTGTGGCCCGGTAGCCCCTTCTATCAGGGCTTTCCGTCTGTTTACGCCACGGGCTATGGCTATTTGGGCATTATCCGTCACCACGATGGCGTTGTCTACCAACATACCCATTGCTATGATAAATCCTGCCAGTGAGGTTCGATTCAAACCAACCCCCAGAAACGACATGATAAGCAATGTACCTCCGATGGAGAATATCAGGGAAGAACCGATAAGCAAACCTGCACGCATTCCCATCACCAACATGATGATGACAATTACAATCAGGATAGATTCTATCAAATTAATGATGAAACCATTATTCGCTTCTTTAGCTATGACGTTTTCAGGATAAAGACTTTCCAGTTCTAATCCTACGGGGATGAGAGGCAATAGTTCGGCAAGCTTTTCATCAACCAGTTCACCGGTTCTCACTACATCTTTTTGCGGGTCGGTAGAGACTCCGATTCCAATGGCGCGTTTCCCGTTTACGTGCATGATGGTACTTGGAGGATCTATATAACCTTTTTCAATGATAGCTATATCACCTAGTTTGACCTGTCCGCCCGGAGTAGTGATTATCTGATTACGGATATCGTTGACAGTTGTATATGTACCATTTGCCACAATACGCAGTTGCTGTTCACCTGCACTGATTTCACCGGTATTGATAATTTGGTTTTGAGATTGCAGTAAACTTGCCAGTTGTTTAGGGTCAATACCCATCCCTGCCAGTTTGCTTACGGAAATAAAAATGTTGATTACTTCCGTCTGTGTACCGAAGAGGGCTACTTTCATTACACCGTCAGCGGTGATGACCTGAGTCTTGATACGTTCGGCCCAGTCGCGCATTTCTTCGTATGAGAAACCGTCATCGCCAACCAAACCATAATAGATACCGAACACATCACCAAAGTCATCCGAGACGGTTGGGATAGAAGAACCGACTGGTAATTGAGGTTGTATATTGAGTACTTTACGGCGTAGTTCATCCCACTTTTGCGGTATAGATGCGGCAGAAAGTGACGGTTGCAACTCGAACGTAATTTTTGAAAGCCCGTACATGGACTCTGATTTTATTTTATATACTCCACTCATACTCTGTATTTCGCGGGAGATAGGTTCGGTGATGAGTCGTTCCACTTCGGCCGGTTCGGCTCCCGGATAGCGTGTCATGATGACCGCCGTCTTGATGACGAAGGGCGCATCCTCTTTCTTTCCCAAACGGCCGAATGAGAATATACCGCCGATGAGCAATACAGCGAGGAAGAAGTAGATAATCTTTGTGTTTTCTAATGAGTATTTGGCTAAGTTCATAATGAATATCGTTTAGTTAATCACCTTTATAGTTTGTCCCTCTACCAGTTGGTGAACTCCGGCTATAACAATGGTTTCTCCCGGTTTCACTCCTTTGGAAATGAGTAGATTTGCTTCACCTGTCGGTGAATATACGGTTACTTCACGACGACTGACTTTATCATTGTTTATTATCCAAACATATGTCTTTTTATCTCCACTCTCGCCAAATACCGCACTGAGGGGAATATTCATCATTTTTTCTTCTATAAACGGAGCGATATCCGAAGCCAACTTGATGTTACACGTAAATCCCGGTTTAACATCATATATGCTACGGTCGAAGGTAGGGTCATCGATTATGATGGTAACCGGAATGCCTGTACCGTCTGTCGATATATCAAGATACTCTTCTAACCTGGCATTGAATATTTTCCCTTTATAAGTGTCGAATTCCACTTTAAACGTAACATCTTTGGCACGGAGCAGATAGAGATAATCATCGGGTATGGTAAATTTGATACGTAACTTTTGGGTATTTACCAGCTGTACGATACTTTCTCCAGAGTTGACACGTTGGTAGTTTTCTACCAAACGTTTTTCGATGGATCCATCGAAAGGAGCAGATAATTTCGTATCCCGCATGTTGTTGGAAGACAATTCGTAAGCGGATTTTGCTTTTTGGTAATTAGCTACACTGATCTCATATTCTTGCAAGGAAATGGCTTGGCGCCCCAGCAGGCGCTTGTTACGCTCTACTTGTGCAGCCGCCGTTTCGTATGTAGCTTTGTCTGCTGCATATTGTAAGGCAATATCCCGTGGATCGATGGCGGCAATCAGTTGTCCTTTTCTTACCCGCTGCCCTTCTACTACCGGAAGATTAATGATTTGTCCACTGACACGAAATGCCAGTTTTACATATTCTACTGCTTCCACCATACCGGAGAAATCTTTGTGAATAACCGACTGTGAGCTGACAGTAGCGGTTTTTACAGGTCGGATGAGAGGGGGCTTTTCCCCCTTTTTGTGCCCACAAGACGTAATTACAAGCGTCGTAATCAGGGCGAAGAGATACATTCTTTTCATTTCCTTTTGGCTAAAAACAAGTATTTTATTGTTCTATTAGGGTATAAAGGTCTAAGCTTGAAAAACGAAAACGATTTTCAAGTTTATAATTGTACTGTCCAAACAATGTATATAAGTTTATTCTACTGTTTTGATAGTCAAATCTAACCCTTGTCTTAGCTCATAAACGTTTTGGTAGACCTGTATGTTCAGTTTATTTCCAGTAGTAAGAGAGATTTTTATTTCTTTCCCAATATGTATATGTAAGGTGTTTCCTAAGTAATTTACTTTGAATGAGTAACTATCCCATTTTTGGGGTATGACAGGGGAGAATTTCAGTATGCCGTCTAGTATTTGCATACCGGCAAAACCACGTACAATGGCGAGCCAGCTACCCGGCATACTGGTGATATGTAGTCCCTGATCGGCTTCATTATTATAATCATCCAGATCGAGACGCGTGGTATGCAGGAAAAGTTGATATGCTTTTTCTACTTTACCGATACGTGCTGCCAATATGGCGTGAATATGAGGAGAGAGTGAGGACTCATGTACGGTCATAGGTTCGTAAAACTCAAAGTTGCGGCGAACAGTATCCGTATCGAAGTTAAAATAATAAAGGTATAGGCCAAGTAAGACATCACTTTGTTTGATGTAACATGAACGGAGGATGCGATCCCATGACCAATGCTGGTTAATAGGACGTTCTTCAGCGGGAATGGTGTCTGCACTTTGTAACACTTTATCCATATAACCATCATTCTGTACAAAAATACCCTGCTCTTTATCTTCGGGTAAATACATGTTTTCGATGATATCTTTCCAGCGTTCACTTTCTTCCGTATACTTGAAGTTGGTGATACGACGTATACGTGTATATTCGTCGGGGTATTCCCGAGCGATGATTTCAATGTATTCAAGGGTCGTTTTGAGACATTGTATACATGAATAATTAGTGTACCAGTTATTGTCTACATTGTTTTCGTATTCATCCGGACCGGTGACTCCCAAAATTACGTATTTCTGTTTCGGTGTTGAGAAAGACACCCGTTGGCTCCAGAAGCGGCAGATGGCAATCATCACCTCCAAACCATAGTGTGCTATGTAATTCAACGAACCATTTATTGCTGCATGTTGGATAATGGCATAAACAATGATATTATTACGATGGATTTCTTCGAACGTAATTTCCCATTCGCTATGACATTCTTCTCCATTACTGGTTACTTGTGGAAAAAGAGCTGCACCATTATTAAAACCTAGTTTCTTGGCATTCTCTATTGCGTTGGGAAGCTGGTTATAGCGATATATCAACAGGTTTTTCACAATTTCCTTAGGAGTGGAAAAGAGAAAGAACGGCACACAGCATAGTTCGGTATTCCAATAAGTATTACCACTATATTTCTCCCCTGTGAAACCTTTCGGACCGATATTCAGGCGCGGGTCATCTCCTCGGTAGGTTTGGTAGAGTTGGAAAATATTGTAACGGACACCTTGTTGGGCTTCCGGGTCGCCTTCGATAATGACATCGGTTTCATTCCAGATTTCCTGCCAGGCTTTTTGGTGTTCTTCCAATAATGTATTCCAGCCGATGAGCTTGGCTTGCGATACTTCTGAAACGGATTGTTCAATCAAGTTATGCCGTTCGTAATAAAGTGAAGATGTGATAGCTACATATTTGATAAGCGTTATAGTATCATCAGGTTTTACATCGACACCTACACTGAAACCGGTTTGTTTACCCTTCTCTATCCGTATAGGGTTATGAGTGGCTTCCTTATTATTTTTTAGTAGTTGATAGGTCATTGCATAACATATTTGCGCATCTTCCCGTCGTGTTTGCGTCCAAAGATATGCACAATCATGGGTACCTCCTGAACGGAGGATATTCCAGATTTTTTCGCCCGGTTGTTCATTATCATCTACTATATGTCCGTCAAGAATGGGAACAAATGATATCTTACCACTATAATTGAGTGAAGTAACGCTGTATTTGATGAGGCATAGATTGGGATGTGCCATATCCGTGATATGCTCCACATGTAGGCGTAGTTGGTTGCCTCGTGGAGAAGTAACCTCTACGTCACGATATGAAATACCGGCTTTCATGTCGAGCCTGCGGTAAAAACTATTCACATCCCATTGGGCGAGATCCAATTCTTCATCGATTAACCGGAGACTGATACGGCTCCAGTCGGCTGCATTGGGAATACGGGTAAAAAATTGGGGAAAACCATTTTTCCACCAATTTACCCGGGTTTTATCTAAAAAAGTGATGCCCCCGACAAAGCTCCCCCGGTAACTATCACTACTATAAGGCTCCTCAAAATTTCCCCGTTGGCCGAAACGACCGTTCCCGAGACTGAATATACTTTCCGACATCCGTAGGTGATCGGCATGAAAACTATCTTCGATGATATTCCATTCATCAATTTTGAGGTATTTCTTCATGGCATGTGTTTTCTGTAGTTGTCGCCGTAAAGATAAGCAATACACAGAAATAAAAAAGAAAAGCGAGGACAAAATAAATATCAGTCTACCCTTTCTCCTTTGGTCTCTTTGATGAGATACACACAAATCGCTCCGATAATCAACATTACACCTGCCATTACCAGCATGTTGATTTCAGGAGGGAGCATACCTTTGGGGGTAAACTGGGCGAGAATAGTTCCACCTAAAGCTGCCGCTACAATTTGCGGGATACAGATAGTACCGTTGAACAGTCCTAGATAGGTACCCATGTGACCACCGGAAAGTGCATTTGTCAGGATGGTGAAAGGTAGTGCCAACATTGCTGCCCATGCGCAACCGATAAGCAGGAAGGATACAAACAAGACATATTGATTGTGCACGAAGAAGGTGGATATAAAACCGATACCTCCCAATACAAGGCTGAGAGCATAAATAAAGCGGCGATCCTTGAACATCGGGATACAGATAGCCCATATTACGGAACCGATAGCTTGTACGGCAAACAGTACGCCTACCCAATTGGCAGCTTCCTGATATTGAAGACTCTTGGTGTCGAGAACTATTTTACTGATACCGTTTGTGATATGTTCCACAGTAGGAGCATCGAATACATTGGCGGCAATGCTTCCGTTCGTATAAGTCCACATGAACATGAAGGCGAACCAACAGAAAAACTGTACCAGTCCTACTGTCCAGAAAGCTTTGGGAGCTTTGATGAGTAGTCTCAGCATATTCGTTTTTTCATGTTCTTCTTCTTTCGTAATGCCGTGGTACTCTGCATATTCGGCAGGTGGCATTTCTTTTACCTTGACAGAAGTATAGATGACGCACAATATCAATATGGCCGCTCCGATATAGAATGAATAAATTACAGAGTCGGGAATTACTCCTTGCGGAGCCGTATTGCTGAGGCCTATCCAAGCAAATATGAACGGGAACAAATAACCCACTAGGCTGCCGGCGTTGCATAAGAAACTTTGGATGGAGTAGGCTAGTCCTTTTTGTTTTTCATTTACCATGTCGCCCACCATCATTTTGAAAGGTTGCATTGCCATATTGATGGAAGTATCCAGAAACATTAAAGATACCAGTCCGAAAATCATTGCTGTACTTACCGCCATGCCAAAACTTCCTGCGTTGGGTAACAAACACATTACGATGACGGCAACCAGCGAACCGATAAACAAATAGGGGATACGACGTCCGAAGCGAGTCCACGTCTTATCACTGGCAGCTCCTACAATAGGCTGTACCAATATTCCCGCCAATGGTGGCAATATCCAGAAATAACTCAGATCATGTGGGTCGGCACCCAATGTTGAAAAGATACGGCTGATATTTGCACTTTGCAAGGCATACGCAATCTGTACGCCGAAAAAACCAAAGCTGATATTCCACAGCTTCCAGAAACTTAAATCGGGTTTTGCTTTCATGGTTCTAGTATGATATTAGATATTAACTTCTTTACTTCGTCGTTCCCCTCACCACAAGATTGGTTTTCACAATTTTATTATTGTTTTTTTCTTCGCCTTCCAACTTATCTATCAGGATGCCGAAAGCGCTTTTACCAACTTCTTCCCCATGTTGTTCTACGGTAGTCAGTTTAGGATCGGTATTTTGAGCTATCGCTCCGTCCGTGAAGCCACAAATAGAAACTTCATCCGGAACTTTTATTCCTACCAGTTTGCAGGCGTAGAGAATACCCGATGCCGTTTCATCGTTAATGGCAAAGAAACCATCCGGACGTTTGTCTTGTTCCAGCAGATCGGGTGTGATGGCGATAGCACGTTCTCTTGTATCACAGAACTTTATCATACTGTCATCCACCGGAATTTTATATTTCTTCATGGCATCCAGATATCCGTTACGACGATTTTTAGTGATTTCCAGATGAGGGGCGGCACCGTAGAATAAAATGCGTTTACATCCTGTCTGAATCATATATTCCACTGCGGCAAATGATCCGGCATAATCATCCACAACCACTCGTTCCGTTTTCAGTCCGGTACAGATTCGGTCATAAAATACGATAGGTATGTTATTGTTCAACAATTCCTGATAATGGTCGTATTGAGAAGTATCTTTAGCTAACGATGATATTACACCACAAACACGGGCGGCAAGGAAAGAATGCACTATTTTTACCTCCTGTTCGTAAGACTCATTACTTTGTGCTACTATTATATTATAGCCTGCTTTAGCTGCCGCAGTCTCTATCCCGCTCAATACACACGAAAAGAAATGATGTACCAGTTGCGGCACAATCACCCCGATAGTATTGCTGCGGCTTGCTCGTAGGTTGACTGCCAGCACATTCGGCTTATAATTATGTTCACGCGCGTATGCATGGATAAGATTACGAGTTTCCTGACTGATGTCCGGATTGTCTTTGAGGGCTCTTGACACAGTAGAAGGGGAGACATTCAGTGCACGGGCAATATCCTTGATAGTAATCTGTGGTTTATTCATGGGTTAGATTTTATTTTTCAGCTTCCAAAGATAATGCAAAAATAGGAGTATTGGTAGATATAGCCCTCTTCATTGATAGTTATTAAGTTAAGTTGTAATGCAAACGATTGCGTATATGTCCATTAAGGTATGCTGCTCATCAATGACCCAATGGTTATCGTTTCCTATAGGGGGGAACTCTCGTTCCCTTTCGCGGAAACGCCAGTTCCCTTTAATGGAAACGCTGGTTTCTTTTAACGGGAACGTCGGTTTCTTCTAATGGGAACGAAAGTATCTCATTACGAAAACGGAAATACTGGGAAATAGGGAGAACGGAGTGAAAAGGTTTTCAATTTAACTGAGAGGGTCTCTAATGGGTGCAATCGTTTGCGTACTAACAATTGCATATTTTGTATCATTCCTATTCTTTACTAATTTATTAAATCATATTTTTGTTGCATCACACTGTGAAGAATAAGAGCTAAACGAAACTTAGATTTCGAAGTATATATAGGTAATTAATATTGTTAACTTTAATTTATTAAATGCATGAAGCAAGTTAATCTTAGAATCTATCGAACGATTCTTCCCCTTTTATTAGGGTTATTCTTGTCTGTAGGCGCTTATGCACAGAACATCACTGTGAAAGGTAATGTAAAGGATGCAATGGGTGAACCCATTATCGGTGCTAATGTACTACAAAAAGGTACTACAAATGGAGTCATTACTGACATTGACGGTAATTTTTCACTGCAAGCTCCTAAAGGAGCAATGCTCGTCATCTCTTTCGTAGGATATGTTTCAACAGAAGTACAGGTTGCTCCAACACTCAATGTAATTTTGAAGGAAGACAGCGAAATACTGGATGATGTGGTTGTAATCGGTTATGCAACTGGAAGTCAACGTACTGTTTCGGGAGCCGTACAAAAAGTAGGACGTGAAGAAATGAATGCCGGTGTGGTAGTAAATCCATTGGCGGCGATTAAAGGAAAAGTGGCCGGAGTCAATATCCAGAAGAGTGGTAGTGACCCGACGGCATCACCTGCCATTCGTGTGCGTGGTACAACTTCTTTGACCGGCGGTAATGATCCATTGGTTATTATTGACGGTGTTTTCGGCGATCTGGGTATGTTGAATGCGATATCTCCTGCTGATATTGAGAATTTCACAGTGTTGAAAGATGCCTCTGAAACAGCGCAGTACGGTTCACGTGGTGCGTCTGGTGTTATTGTTGTAACTACCATTAAAGGTAAAAACGGTGTGAAGAGCTTGAGTTATGATGGTAGTTTCGGTATTGAAACCGTTTATAAGAATTTGGATATGTTGAGTGCCGATCAATATAGAGCAGTTGCCGAAGCACGAGGTATCAATATTTTGGATAAGGGTTATAGTACCGATTTCATGGATGAAATGCAGCAAGTAGGATATACCCAAAACCATCGCGTTTCTTTCTCTAATGGTAATGACGATTCTAATTATCGTGCTTCCATTGGTGTTATTGATCAGAAAGGTATCATCAAGAACAATACTATGCGTAACTATACGGCTAAATTGGATGCTGTACAGAATATGTTCAACAATAAATTGAAACTGGAATTCGGCATGTTCGGTTCATTGAAGCAGAGCCGTTACGTAAACGACTATCAAAAGACATTCTATTCTGCAGCTTCTTATAATCCCACCTTCCCGAGTTTTAAGAATCCGGAAACCGGTACTTGGGATGAGAATGCTGATGCCAATGAAGTACAAAATCCATTGGGACGTTTGGATATTGATGATCGTGAGACAAATGCTTACATTAATACTAATGCCCGTATTACTTATAGTTTCACGGATGATTTGAAATTAAGCGCATTCGGTTCGTATACTTATAATGTCAAGGAAAATAAGAAGTATATTCCTACTTCCATCAAGGCAGGTATGAGTAATCGTGGTGAGGCGTATCGCGGTGATAATAAGTCACAGTCTGTTTTGGCAAACTTGATGTTGACTTATAAGAAAGCCTTCGGTAAACATTATATTAACGCTTTGGCATTAGGTGAAATACAGCGTGTCACTAATACGGGGTTTGGTGCTACGGTACACGGATTTAGTTCAGACGATTTCATGTACAATAATCTGCAAGCTGGTGCAGTACTGAAGTGGGGGGACAATACTTCTTATTTCAACAATCCAAGTTTGGCTTCCTTCATGGCACGTGTCAACTATTCGTATGCCGATAAATATATCGTGACAGTGAATGCGCGTACCGATGGTTCGTCCAAGGTGGGTGCCAATAATAAATGGGCATTTTTCCCCTCTGCTTCTTTGGCATGGGTACTGAAGGAAGAAGGTTTCTTGAAAGATGTAGATCTTGTTAGTAATTTGAAGTTGAGGGCTGGTTATGGCTTAGCGGGTAATCAGGATGCCATCAGTTCCTATAACTCTCTTTCTTTGTTGAGTCCTAATGGTGTGACTACTGTGAACGGTGTTCCTGTGGTGACTATGGGTGTTACTCGTAACTACAATCCAGATTTAAAGTGGGAGGTTAAGAAGACTTTCGATGTAGGTGTGGATTTCGGTATGTTTGACGAACGTCTGACGTTGACCTTGGATTATTACAATTCAAAGACCACTGATTTACTCTACAATTATGATGTGAAGGTTCCTCCTTTCACTCATCCCACATTACTTGCCAACATGGGTGCCATGCGTAATACCGGTTTTGAAATAGCATTGGGTATTACTCCTCTGAAAACAAAAGATATGGAATTGAATATTAATGCCAACGTCGCTTTCCAAAAGAATAAGTTGCTTTCTTTGAATGGTACATATATGGGGCAGGAAATGACTGCCAAAGAATATATGAATTTAGGAGGAATGAATGGTGCAGGTTTCATCGGCGGTTATAATCAGATTATTTATCAGATGGTTGGTCAGCCTGTAGGTGTATTCTATTTGCCCAAATGTGATGGATTGGTAGACAATGGTTTTGGTGACTATACTTATCATATCCAAGATATTGATGGAGTGGAAGGAGTTGACTTGGCAGATGGAAAGGATCGTTATGTGGCAGGTCAGGCTATGCCGAAGGCTTTGTTGGGAGCTAATGTAAGTTTCCGCTATAAACAGTTCGATATTCAGGTACAGATGAATGGCGCTTTTGGACACAAGATTTACAACGGTACTTCATTGTCTTATATGAATATGAGCCAGTTCCCTACTTACAATGTAATGACTGAGGCTCCGGCAAAGAACATCAAGGACCAGACCGTTACCGATTATTGGTTGGAAAAGGGTGACTACCTGCATTTTGACTATGTGACTTTAGGCTGGAATTTGAATACCAAGAATTTAAAGAATATCAATTCTTTACGTTTAACGTTCTCTGTGAATAATTTGGCCACAATAACAGGTTATTCCGGCCTCTCTCCAATGATTAACAGCACAACGGTAGGTAGTGACCTTGGTATAGACGATAAACGTTTCTATCCGTTGTCTCGTACATATTCATTAGGACTTAGTGTTAATTTTTAATTCAAGGAAATTATGAAAAGAAGAATATTATATAGCATGCTGATTGCAGCTGCAACAACACTTGGCTTCTCTTCCTGTGACGACTTCTTGGGAGAAAACCCGAAAGATCAGATTACGGAAGAACAGGCTTATTCCAATTCTACATTGGTATATTTAAATACGGTGGCTACACTTTATACACAAGTGGGGGCTAATGGTGGAGGTTCCGGTTTACAAGGAACTGACCGAGGACTTTATGACTTGAACACTTTTACTACGGATGAGGCCATCCTTCCTACACGTGGGGGGGACTGGTATGACGGTGGTTTGTGGCAAGGTTTGTTCAAACATGACTGGGGTACTAAAAATGATTTGGTAAAGGGTTCTTGGGATTATCTTTATAGAGTAGTGGCACTTTCTAATACTTCTTTAGATAAACTAAAAGAAATATTGGAGAATGATCCGCAAAATAAAGTTGTACCGGGCTATATATCAGAAGTTCGTGCATTTCGTGCCATGTATTACTATTATCTGCTCGATCTGTTTGCTCGTGTTCCGTTGGTAACTTCATCTACCATGGCTATGGAAGACGTGAAACAGTCTGAACGTTCTGCTGTATTCAATTTTGTATGGACCGAACTACAGGAATCTGTTGCTGATTTAAGTGATGCACACAGTAATTTAACTGGTGAGTATTATGGTCGTATGACAAAACCGGTGGCTTATTTCCTTTTAGCTAAACTGGCTTTAAATGCAGAAGTTTATATGGATGACAACTGGATAGATGCTACAAAATTGGACGGTAAGAATATTAAGTTGATTGTGGATGGTACTGAAATGAATGCATGGCAGGCTACTATTGCTTACTGTGATAAAATAAAGGCTCTTGGATATGATTTGGAAAAAAAGTTTGAAGCAAACTTTTCTTTAAAGAATGAGTCTTCGGTAGAAAATATTTTCACCATTCCAATGGATGCGAATTTATATAAAAATGAATTTTATAATTTAATCCGTTCCCGCCACTATAATCATGGTAATGCTTACGGGCAAGGTGGGTGGAATGGCTCTTCTGCGACAAAAGAAGCTTTGGATGCGTTTGGATATAATACAAATAAACAAGATCCGCGTTTTGAATTAACTTATTACGCAGGTAAAGTTGAAGGTCCGAATGGAGTGATAAAGATGGATGATGGTTCGGATTTGGTATATGTACCGGAAGATGTTACTTTAGATTTGTCTAACAAACCGAATGAAAAGACTGCTGGTGCGCGTATGAAGAAATATGAGTTGGATGCTTCTGCTACCAATGACGGTAAGTTGCAAAGTAATGATATTGTCCTATTCCGTTATGCTGATGTGTTATTGATGAAAAGTGAAGCGAAGGTTCGTAATGGTGAAAGTGGACAAACTGAGTTGAATGATGTGCGTAAACGTGCTGGGGCTTCTTTGGATGTAGATGCTACCTTGGATAATCTACTCGCTGAACGTTTGAGAGAGTTTGCTTGGGAAGGTTTACGTCGTCAAGATTTGATACGTTTTGGTAAGTTCACTCGTGCTTACACAGATAGGCCACAGTTGAAAGAAGAGGCAAATGGATATACTACTGTATTCCCGATTCACGAAGATGTATTAAGCTTGAACACTAAGCTGACACAAAATTATGGTTATTAAAAGTTGAACGATTTAACGGAAAATAATATGAAAAAGATATTTCAATATGTGACAACTCTTCTGTTGCTATTAGTGATAGGAACAAGTTGCGAAGAAGGTAATGATAACTGGAAAATCATTACAGAAGCACAGACGGGAACATATATCACAGGAGATGCTACTATATATAGCGCAACGGCAACTTCTTCTCAACTAACTACTGCTCCATTAGATAATGCACCTGATGGTACTAATGTAGTAGGTATTTATACATGGCTGAAGGCAAGTGGTAGCTTCAATATTTTGAATGTAGATGCTGAAGGTAATCAAACTGTTTATGGCAGAGGGGAAGTAATATCTTCTACACCTGCTGAGACAGTTGCATTATCTGCCAACGGTGAGGCTTTTAAGGTTGCAACTGATGGATTATATTATATAGCTATGAGTATGGCTGATAAGCAGTTGACTATTATTCCTGTAGGTTTTGGAATTATAGGTGATGCTACTCCATTGCAGTGGAATGGTGAAACTTCTATGGGAACAGCTTCTTATGATGAAGCTCAGGCTTCTGTGATATTTAGTTTGGAAGGTGTGACTTTGGACAAAAAGGAAATGAAGTTTCGTTATTCTGGTGATTGGGGGATGTCTATTCCTTACCAAGGGGCTACTGTCAAAATTCATACTAATATGGGGGGTACTGGCGATGCTGCAACCTCAATTTCGGAATCTTTTAGTGAATGTAAAGGTGGAGGTCAGAATTTTAAGATTGATAAAGCCGGTATTTATACTGTAACATTAAAGTTGGATTTACGTACCGGCAAATTCTCAGCCAAGGCTGTATGTACAGCAGAGGATACAACCACTGCTGAACTTCCAGAAAAGATGTATATTAACGGTGATGCATTTAGTGAGGGATGGAGTTGGGATGTAGCTCCTGAAATGATACCTGTTCATAGTCATGATGGTATGTTTTGGGGGATTTATTACATGAAAGCCAATAATAAAATGAAATTTAATCATGAAAGAAGTTGGGACACTGGTGAAAACTTTGGTGCGGAGAATGAAGATCCTAAAGGATTTGGTGAATATAATACAGGAGGAAGTAACTTGGTAGTAGACCATGACGGTTATTATATGATTATTGTTTCTTGTACTCTTTCTGCTGATAAAAAGTCTGTAAATAGAAAGGTGATATTGGTTGAACCGCAGATTTATTTGGTAGGAGGATGTGCTGGCAGTTGGGAACCATTGGCCAAAGTATCTTTCACATTAGGTACAGACGGTACATATCAAGCCACGACTGTTGGTGCCGGTGATTTGCGTATCTATGCAGAAACAGGTATTGATGGTGTTGACTGGTGGCAATCTGAGTTCGTTATCAAAGAAAGTAAGATTGAATACCGTGGTAAAGGTGGAGATCAAGAACCGCGTGTGCCCATTGAAGGTGGTAAAGTTGTAAAATTGGACTTCAGAAACGGTACAGGCAGTTTCTAATATTAAATTGTGTAAGATAAGTATGGCAAGGCTGTTTGGACGTTACTGAACAGCCTTGTTTTCATGCAAACGTTTTCGAAACCTCTTTATAACTTTAGGTTTCAAAGTTCACTCTATATTTCGGTTTCTTCTCTATCTTTGAATAAAGATAACTAATGAAAAAATCTAATAACATGAAGAAGAATAAGTTTATCTCTTTTCTGATGTATTGTTTGCTGGTATGTTTCATGCTGGCATGTAGTGATGATAATCCGGCATCGCCTGTTCCCGAACCAGATCCCGAACCTTCGGGAGAATGGGAGAATTTAGTTGCTACTCCTATAGAGTGGGATGGACAGAAGCGTGCAGATATTTCTTATCAATTGCTGGTATATTCGTTTGCCGATAGTAACGGGGATAAGTGTGGCGATTTTAAGGGGATTACTGATAAGTTGGAGTACCTGAACTCGTTAGGTATAAACGCTATCTGGTTATCACCTATTCATCCAGCAATGTCTTATCATGGATATGATGTAACAGACTATACGACTGTAAATCCTGAATATGGAACAATGGGCGACTTTGAACAGCTGGTAACCAAAGCACATAGTCTGGGTATTAAGATTTATCTAGATTATGTAATGAATCATACTAGTAAAGATCATCCTTGGTTTTTAGACGCGAAAGCGTCTGCTGAGAGCCCATATCGTGATTACTATATTTTCTCACAAAATCCACAAACTGATATTGCAGCTGGTAAAATAGCAATGATAAGTAAAGAAGGTGGGAATGGATATAATAAAGGTGAGTGGTTTTCTGTAAGTACGGCTTTTAAAGGATGTTATAAATTTGTACTTGATTGGTCTGATTCTTCTAAACCGACAGTAACAGTAACGGAAGCTTCTGTTGTCGATAATGATAATCCGGATACAAGTACGAAGGAAGCTAAATATCTTTATTATGGAAACGGGGTCTGTAAGAAATTCTATGATAAAGGTAATAATAAATATGAATTAACGGTTAATTTGGATACAGACTGGGGCTTTCTGATTCGTACAAGTAATACCACTTGGGATGGAGGTACAAAATATGGTGCATCTTCTCTTTCTTCCAAAGTAAAACTGGGAGAGGCTTTTGCTATAACCAATTCTTCACCTGAAAATATTTTATTTGACTCAATGAGTTTATGGTACTATCATTCTCATTTCTATACCGACTGGTTTGCAGATTTAAATTATGGTTCGATAGAGAATGCTGCTAATTCCCCTACATACAAAGCTATTGCTTCGGCTGCTAAAGGATGGATTGATAAAGGGGTGGATGGTTTCCGTTTAGATGCCGTGAAACACATTTATCATAGTGCTACTTCCGATGAAAATCCTCGTTTCCTGAAGATGTTCTATGATGATATGAATACATATTATAAGCAAAAAGGAAATACTGATGATATTTATGTAGTGGGAGAAGTACTTTCAGAGCATAATGAGGTAGCGCCCTATTATGCAGGACTTCCGGCATTATTTGAATTTTCATTCTGGTATCGTTTGGAGTATGCGATAAATAATGGCCAGGGTTGTTATTTTGCAAATGATATTCTTTCTTATCAACAAGAATATATGCAATATCGTCAAGATTATATCGAAGCTACTAAGTTAAGTAATCATGATGAAGATCGTGCTGCTTCCAAGTTGGGTAAATCAGAAGCTAAGGAAAAATTGGCTGCTGCTGTATTGTTAACTGCACCGGGGCATCCCTATATCTATTACGGTGAGGAGCTGGGGCTTTATGGAACAAAAGAAAATGGTGATGAATATGTACGTAGTCCGATGTTATGGGGAGACAACAACTACACTACTGCTTATACTGATAAGATTGATGCAACCTTAGCTTCTAATATAAAACCTGTGACCGACCAGAGGGAAAATATCAACTCTTTACTGAATACATATCTTACCTTCACAAAGCTACGTAATACATATCCTGCTTTAGCCGAAGGGGCAATGACGAAACATAGTACTTATAATGAGAGTAATACAACTACAGGTAAAACCATTGCTGCATGGTACATGACTAAAGGAAACGAAAAGATGCTGGTTGTTCATAACTTTGGAAACTTATCTGTAGAAATTTCACTTTCTGATAAGATAGAGAAAGTAGTAGGGGTATCCGGTACAATTCAACAAAAGAAAGATATACCTTCTTCTATAAAAATGGGTGCTTACAGCTCAGTCGTTTTTAAAATCATCCAGTAAATTGAATAATAGAGATTACTCATACATTTTGATCAGCATCCGATTCAGCCATTCCCATTTAAAGCGGAACCAGCGACGGGTGCTGATTTGTTTTCCACCAAAACGAAGTACAAATTCCCGATAACCATGTTTACGGAACGGTAAACCTACGTCCATAAATTCCAGATGGTGATATCCACGTTGTTTGGCGTCGTGCAATGCATACCATACGGCAAGAATACCGGGATATTGCAGTGCATACGTTTTTCGCATTCCACCGGAAAACCATAGATATGCACTTTTATCTGAATAGATACAAGCGCTTCCACCGATAATTTTATCTTTATAAGTCACGATAAAGATACGACTTTGGCGGCTCCTCATCATTTGTTTTTCAAGTTGCTGGAAAAAATCTTTGCTTGGAAAATGGCGGCGTATCTTGGCTGAATATACTTTGTGAAGCATATGAGCGAAGTCTCTGATTTCTTTTGCTGTATGTGCCTCGCGTACTTTAGCTCCATTCTTTAAACCTTTCTTTATTTGACGGATGCGTGAAGGACTAAACCATTCTTCTGCCTGTGCAACAAGGTGTAGTGAGTTACGTACACGTAACCAATTGATGGCAAAATAATGATTTTCACGAAAAACTTTATAACCGAACTTGGCATTATCCAAATTACGAAATTCGATAAGAAAGGCTTCTCGCAAAGCTTCGTCTGTAAGTCGTTGTAGCATATCACTAAAGATTGTTTCCCGATCTACTAGGTTATCAAAATACTCTCCTGTACCATAGACTTCACACCGCTTAATGATACCCGGTGGAAACAGACGTACACTTTTTCGTATTGCAGCAAGTAACTTGGCTATAGGTTTCCCTTCTTCGGAAGCGACAATGAGCAGAGGAGTATATCCCGGTGTCGCTTCGTAGATACGAAACAATTCGGTGGAGTGGAACGTGTTTGTACCCGGTAATTCGGGTATTAGGCTTCCTCGGTAATATGTAGTCAGTTTCAAGGGCATTACTGCAAATTTAGAAAATAATCTCGTATCTTTGCATACATTAATAAAGTATTCACACTAAAACAGTATACACAAATGGAAAGTTTCAGCGAATTGATAAAAGTCCGTCGCAGTATGCGTAAATTTACGGAGGAAGAATTGACGCAAGAACAGGTCGTTACACTAATGAAAGCAGCGTTGATGGCACCTACCTCAAAGCGTAGCAATTCTTGGCAGTTTATTGTAGTGGATGATAAAGAGAGTCTCAAAAAATTATCTTTTTGTAAGGAACAGGCATCACAATTCATTGCGGATGCTGCGTTGGCAATTGTAGTCGTTGCCGATCCGTTGGTTAGTGATGTGTGGATTGAAGATGCTGCTATTGCATCTATTTATTTGCAACTTCAGGCTGAAGACATAGGCTTAGGAAGTTGTTGGGTGCAGGTTCGAGAACGGCTTACGGCTTCCGGTATATCTTCTGGTGAATATGTACACGATATCCTTGATATTCCATTACAACTGCAAGTACTTAGTATCATAGCTATTGGACATAAAGGTATGGAACGTAAGCCTTTTAATGAAGATAATTTGCAATGGGAAAAAATTCATCTTAATAAATATGGAGGGAAGTAACGGTGAGTGCGGCGAAAGCAAACAATAATCGGGATACATATAGAGCCACCGCTATCACGCTGATTGTTTTCGGTATTCTTTATATGATAGATAAGCTTATACATTTTTCGACATTGGGGTTACCTTGGGTGATGAATAAGGATAATTTCTTGCTTTATACGGCAGTGGTTTTCTTGTGTTTCAAGCGTGATAAGTCCGTAGGGCTGGTACTCATAGGATTGTGGTTGATATTGAACTTTGGGTTGATAACAGCATTGCTTGGTACAATGTCTGCTTACCTTTTGCCTGTGGCATTGTTAATAATCGGTGGTATATTATATTTAATTTCAACTAGGTAAGATGAAAAGAAGTATAGAAGACACCTCCATTGTCTTTATTGGTGCTGGAAATCTAGCAACTAATCTGGCGAAAGAACTTTATTATAAAGGCTTTCGCATAGCTCAGATTTACAGCCGGACAGTAGAAGCAGCGCAGGTATTGGCGCAAACCGTTGAGGCGGAGTATACAACAGATTTGTCTACTGTAATCAATAATGCACGACTTTATATAGTTTCCTTGAAGGATACGGCTTTTGTGGAACTGCTTCCTGAGATTATTTTGGGAAAGGAGAAAGGTTTGTGGGTGCATACAGCTGGTAGTATCCCGATGAATGTGTGGGAAGGACAGATTGAACGATATGGGGTGTTTTATCCCATGCAAACCTTTAGTAAACAACGTAAAGTAGATTTTAGCGATATACCTATTTTTGTAGAGAGTAATTCGGCAGAAGATACCCGTTTTTTGAAAGATATCGCCGCTGTTCTTTCCGAAAGAGTATATGAAGCAACTTCTGAGCAAAGGAAGAGCTTGCATTTGGCAGCAGTATTTACTTGTAACTTTACAAATCACATGTATACTCTTGCCGCTGATTTATTGGAGAAATATGAACTGCCTTTCGAGGTGATGTTGCCATTGATAGACGAAACAGCCCGTAAGGTACATGAACTGAATCCTCATCTTGCACAAACCGGTCCTGCTATACGTTACGATAAGAATGTAATCAATAATCACTTGCAGATGCTTGTCGATGAACCCCAAATACAGGAACTGTATCGGTTAATAAGTAAGAGTATACATCGTTTGTCCTGAAAAAACTTTATTAAAAAGATACAGCATGAGTACAATCAATTACGATTTGCAGAAGATAAAAGCCCTTGTTTTTGACGTGGATGGCGTGTTGAGTGCCAATGTTATTTCCATGAGTACAGATGGAGAGCCATTGCGTACAGTGAATATAAAAGATGGTTATTCCTTGCATCTGGCTGCTAAGTTGGGTATTCCATTGGGTATTATTACAGGTGGACGTACCGAAGCTGTACGTAAACGTTTCCTTGCTTTGGGGCTGGCAGCGGAAGATATTTACTTGGGATCTTCCGTGAAAATTCATGATTATCGGGATTTTCGTGATCGTCATGGTCTACGTGATGAGGAGATTTTGTATGTGGGTGATGATATTCCCGATATTGAGGTGATGACTACGTGTGGATTACCTTGTTGCCCTAAAGATGCCGCTCCGGAAGTAAAGGAGGTAGCACGTTATATTTCCCATCAGAAAGGAGGATATGGTTGTGGGCGTGATATCGTGGAACAAGTTCTAAAGGTGAAGGGACTCTGGATGGCAGATGAAAGGGCTTTTGGGTGGTGATACCGATACAATACCGTAAATTGAAAAGTAATAATTAGTGATTTGTAATCAGCAAATGTTGTTATGCTAGATATTTTAAAGAAATACAAAGTAATACTCGCTTCTAATTCTCCTCGCAGGAAGGATTTATTGGCCGGATTGGGTGTGGACTATGAAGTACGTACTTTACCAGATGTAGATGAGACATATCCTGATACACTGAAAGGGGCTGATATACCTCTCTTCATTGCTAAAGAAAAGGCAAATGCCTATCTGAATATGATGAAGCCAGGAGAGTTGATGATTACCGCCGATACTATTGTTTGGCTAGATGAGAAAGTACTTGGAAAGCCTAAGGATAGGGAGGATGCCATGTGTATGTTAAGAACAATGTCTGGCCGTACCCATGAAGTTTTTACAGGTGTTTGTCTCACTACGACAGAATGGCAACGTAGTTTCACTGCACAGACAGAGGTTCGTTTTGCAGAACTAAGTGAAGAAGAAATCACATATTATGTAGATACTTACAAGCCTATGGATAAGGCTGGGGCATATGGTGTACAGGAGTGGATCGGTTTTATCGGCGTTGAAAATATCTCGGGGAGTTATTATAACATAATGGGACTTCCGGTACAAAGACTTTATAAAGAACTTGTTCAGTTGAAAGTTTAAATCTTAAACTTTCAACTAATCAAATCCAACATCAACGGCATATCTTTTTCATCTATGCCTTGCTTGATAAGCGTTTTCTTATCTTTGTCAAACATTTCGAGGAATGTTTCCCTGCTTCCACTTTCAATAGCAACTTTTCTATACAATTGGGTTGTCTTCTCCAAATTGCCCAACTTCCATGCCACATGTCCTGCATTGAGAAAATCGGTTACAATGGGTTTTAATTCAAGTACCTTGTCGTAATACCTCATGGCTTGTTCATGCTTTCCGCTGATAAAAGAGCACCACCCTATAGCGCGCCATGCTTTGACACAATTATTCTCCATCAGATCCAATTTGAAGAAATATTGTAAGGCTTCCTCATATCGTTCCAATTCTGCCAAACAATTTCCAATATAAAACAGTATGTTGCGATTATCAGGTTGAATACTTTCCGCTTTTTTGTAATATTCGAGGGCAGAGTTGAAGTTACGCATCTGGCGATAACATGTAGCAAGATGGCGGATAGTCCATACATGGTCGGGTTTCAGTATATCTGCTTTGCGATAGGCATCGATAGCTTCCTTATAGTGCTTTTCTTTCTGCAAACAATAACCTGTTTTTTGAAAAATATCAGCATTGGCAGAATTCATATCTATTACTTCCTTATAAATCTCCAATGCTTCAACAGGGTGTTCCTTATGGAAGTGGAAGTCGGCAACAGCAACCAGTAATTCTGGCTTCTGCAAGATATTTTTTAATGCCGGGATACGATGTAATGCAATTTCTTCCTTGAAAATATCACGAAACTCATGACGGCGCTGACTCAGTTTGAAGAAACGATATAGATCGTGGATATATTGATTACTGATAACATCTGGCCGTTGGGCATATTGTCGTAAACCAGATGATTTGTTTTCATCCATCAGTTCGTTTAAATCCTGCGAAGTCATTTGACTTAGCATCATGTTACGTTGGGCTTGAGGAATGTGTGCCATTGTAAAGCAAAGCGAATATTTATCACTGTTACAGAAAAATCCCGATTGCAATATTAGAGATAAAACAGCATTGTCATTCGTTGGTTTTAACCCGAATTCATGGATAATGCTGGAGTGATACATATCGAATGGATAGAACCAATTATGTGGGTTCTGGAAAAATGGATAACTCTTGAGTTGTGCAAAAGTACTCATGTATACATCGGCACCTTCTAACTGTAATTCATTCATTTCTCGTATTTTATCTCCTAATCCCGATTCCTCAAAGGCCTTTTCCCAGTCAGGGTTACGGTCATTCTCTTCAGCAATTTCCTCAAAACCAAATTTCATATTACGCATGATACCTACGTTTTTCATCATTTCTGGAATGATTTCTTCACGCATTTTTTTGTCAATCTTTTCTGTCTCCTGGCTACGAAGTAGTTGGATGTACACACGATTTAACTGTTTACCGAAACTTCCGTCTTCATTGAATAAAGAAAGACGTGCCATAAGTTCCGGGTAAAGAGATAGTCTGTAAGGATGTACATGCAATATGATGGTAATTGCCACTAATGCGCGTTGGCTGACCTGTGTATCTGCATGGGTGGTTGCATCCAGCAACCATAGAAATTTACGAGAGTCGAAACATTCCATCAAACTAAGCATGACAGCGCCTATGAACATACATAGATCATTGACAGGTAAAAGTTCCGAATCTAAAAAAGCTTTAGCCTGTTGCTCGTTTTCCATGGTCCAGCTACTGTTTCCCCATGTGGTGAGGAATAAATATTGCCCGGTTTCCTCATGACGTTGCAAAACATTATCTAGTCCTTGTCTATTATCGGGCATCAGTTGGCAGACAGCCAGATCATCAGGAAATGACTCCAATATTTTCAGCCAGTCAAGTATGGAGTAATCTTTTGTCATATTTATCTTGTTCTTATGAAGAGCATGATAATAACGAATTGAAACTCCGTTGAGCAAGCTGATACGAGTTTGATCGGCAATCTCCCAGGTATCGGCGAGAAGTTGCCGGTAGAGTTTTTGTCGTTCAGGATCTTTTATTCCTTGTCGCATATATTGTAGCATATACTGATAGGAGACTTTGGTCTGTTCCAATCTGGTACGTAGCGTCCAGTCGCTACAATTCCAAAGGAAAGCTTCCAATTGAGACTGTGCCTCTTTCAACCGCTTCTGTTGCAACAGGATAATGATTTGTTGATATTGCTCTTGTATGGCTTGCTCATTCATAAATTCGTATTCTTTTAAGTATATATTCTACAAATATACAAAAAGGATGCCAAAAAGTTCGATACTGTTTTGTTTTTTAAAATCTGACTTGTAACTGTGTCTGTAACAAATTAGAATGTCCTCCCTTGTGGGAGTCGCAGTATGTATATTGTGCTTGTATACGGCACTTGGGGTAGAACCACCACTGTACGCCGGTTATATAATTGTTTTGCTTGTCGGCTATTGACTTGTTTTTGTTGAGGTAGTCGTACGATATCACTATATCAAATTTAGGCAATATGTGTACGGAAGCTGTGGCATAATATCCGTCGCTCTTTACATGTCCATCCTTACCGGCAAGATATTCGGTACGCAGGCTGATGGGCTTTGTTTGGATAGTTGCACCTGCTGACCAACGGTTACGTGTGTAATTTTCACCTACAGTGATATCGGGATTAATGGAAGAAGTTGCTATGGCACATCCTTTTCCTTTAATGAAAGAACCACCTACTGATAACCATTTCATAGGATTAACCATTAAACTACCTACTATATCTTTTTGATTGTTTTTGTCTTTCAGATTAATACCTTGTCCGTTCATTACAGCAAGATTATAACTTATGAGTTTCTTGAAAAGATTACCGTAAATCAATATACCCATATCACGACCACTATTGGAACCATATAGTGGATCGCTACCATTGATACCTGCCAGATAATTGACTGACTGAGAATAACAGTTAATTAATTCTACAAAACAAGGAGACATTGGGTTTTCGATGGTGTACATTGTTTTGAACTGTCCGATACGGGCGGTGAGTTCTGGAAGAAATTTATATTCGGTATAAGCTTCCAATATCTTTCCGGTATTGGCAAAACTATACATAAAGTAGCACGACCATTTATCGGTAATTTTACCCCGTGCCATGAAAATTACTCTCTTTATATCGAAAGTATTGGTGTTCTTTTCGTTGGTATTTTCGTAGGTATACCCTACTTGTGCATATCCAGCAAGACTGATGCGTTCTTTCAAAGTATTGACTATATCATTCAGACAAGCATCTTGTGCTTTTAGCATAAAAGCAAAGAGAAAAAGAAAACAGGATAGTAGAATTCGTTTCATGTGTTGGAATTATGATTAAAAAAGGCAACTCTTTTTTCAAAGAATTGCCCTTTTGCATAATATTAATTCTTCTTATTCGTTGATAGCAGCGATACCTGGAAGAACTTTGCCTTCAATGGCTTCAAGCAACGCACCACCACCGGTAGAAACGTAAGATACGCCATTTGCCAAACCGAATTTGTTGACGCAAGCTACAGAATCACCGCCACCTACGAGTGAGAATGCACCGTTTTTAGTAGCTTCGACAATAGCTTCACCTACTGCACGTGAACCATGAGTGAAGTTTTCAAATTCAAATACGCCAGTAGGACCATTCCAAAGGATAGTTTTGGAATTCTTAATAACATCGGCAAAAATCTTTTCAGTTTCAGGACCGATATCCAGACCTTCCCATCCGTCAGGAATTTGATCTACCGGGCAGAATTTAGTATTAGCATCGTTCGAGAATGAATCTGCGATTTTTGCGTCAACAGCCAAAACAAGGTTTACACCTTTTTCTTTAGCTTTTTTTACGAGGTCGAGAGCCAAATCCTGCTTGTCATCTTCGCAGATAGAAATACCGATTTTACCTCCCATAGCCTTGGTGAAGGTATAAGTCATACCACCAGCAATAATCAAGTTATCAACCTTGTTCAATAAATTCTCGATAATTTCAATTTTAGAAGAAACCTTGGAACCACCCATGATGGCTGTGAATGGACGATGGATGTCATTCAACACCTTGTCAACAGCTTTCACTTCTTTCTCCATCAAGTAACCAAACATCTTGTTGTCTTTATCGAAATATTTGGCAATCAATGCCGTAGAAGCATGTGCGCGGTGAGCGGTACCGAATGCGTCATTTACATAGCAATCAGCGTAAGAAGCCAATTTTTTGGTAAATTCCTTCTGACTTTCCTTTACGGCTTTCTTTGCAGCAGCTTTTTCTTCGTCTGTTGCATCTTCTGCTAAACCACGTGGTTTTCCTTCTTCTTCAGCATAGAAACGAAGATTCTCGAGCAACAGCACTTCACCTGGTTGCAGAGCAGCAGCCTTTACTGCAGCTTCTTCGCCCATACAGTCATTAGCAAACTGCACCTCGATACCCAGCAACTCTTCAAGATGTTTCAAGATGTGTTTCAAGGAAAACTTATCAGCGGGACCTTTCGGGCGACCGAGATGAGAGCCAATGATAATACTACCGCCATCAGCCAAAATTTTCTTTAGGGTAGGAAGAGCGGCACGCATACGGGTATCATCTGTAATGTTGAAGTTTTCGTCCAAGGGTACATTAAAGTCCACGCGAACGAATGCCTTTTTTCCGGCAAAGTTAAATTGATCAATTGTCATAATACTCTATATTATTTAAAAGTGTTACTGAATCTTTTTTGTGAGCGCAAAGTTAATGTTTATTTCTTTTTTTCGCTATGAAATAGTCATTTATTCTTCTGTATCACTACTCTCTTTACTTACTTTATATTTCCGGCAATAATATTTGCACAGTAATTGTAAACCACAGTTGTCACATTGAGGTGTACGCGCCTGACAGATATAACGTCCATGTAGGATAAGCCAATGATGCGCGATGGGAATATCTACAGCTGGGATGTGTTTTATTAATTCTTTTTCTACACTGAAAGGAGTGGTACACTTGTCTGAAACCAGTCCCAAACGATGGCTGACGCGGAATACATGTGTGTCTACCGCCATTGCAGCCTTGTTGAAAACGACAGACTGGATGACATTGGCGGTTTTACGTCCCACACCGGGTAACTTGATGAGTTCTTCTAATGTATCGGGTACCTGGCTGTTAAAGTCTTTCACTAATATCTTTGCCATTCCCACTAAATGTTTCGCTTTGTTGTTGGGGTAGGATATGCTACGGATATATTCATAGACTACTTCGGGAGTAGTGGCGGCAAGTGCCTCCGGGGTAGGGAAATCACGATAGAGAGCGGGAGTTATCATATTTACCCGCTTGTCCGTACATTGAGCCGAAAGGATTACTGCGATTAGTAATTCAAACGGATTATCATAATGTAACTCGGTTTCTGCCACAGGACGGTTTTCTTTGAACCAAGCAATTATTTTCTCATAACGTTCTTTCTTTCTCATCGTAATTTGTTTTTATGATAATGGGGGGCTACTTTATAATTGAAATAAAGCATGGAGAGGATGGTGAGGCAAGCTCCGAAAAAATATGCTTTGTCGAAAGTACTGATTTCTGCGATATATCCTCCAGTCAGCATACCGATACCGATACCCACATCCCATGAGGTGAGATAGGTGGAAGTGGCTGTACCACGCTGATTGTTAGGGGCAAGATTGACAAATAGGGTATTGTAAGCCGGAAACATGATACCGAAACCGATACCTAACAATAAAGCAACAGTGAAAAAGGTGACATTACATATTCTGGTATCCCATTGTATGATATACACGCAAGCCGATAACAGGAAAAAACTGACAACAACGATGTATAGTCCAGTGGAAATGACTTGTGTTATTTTTCCCTTATCCACAATTTTCCCTGAGAAGATACGCGAGATTGCCATACCAACCGCCATAAAGGTAAAGAAGAAACCGGTAGTAGCATTGATACCGATTTCTTTGGCGTACATAGCTACATAATTAGTCGTCATGCCGTATGGGATAGAAAGCAACAATAGGCTGATGCCTGCAGGTATTCCTTTTAGCAGGATAAAACGGTCAAGTGATATTGGTTCCCGCTTTACAGGTGGTTTGTAGGGTGTCTTCACAAGCATGGCACAGAAAAAGCCCAATAGGCATGCCCCCACTGAATAGCAAAAAATGGTGGTATAGCTCATTCCGGCATCGTGCAGAAAAAGCCCTGACATGGGACCTACCGCCATTGCTATATTATTGGATAGACCATAATAACCCAGTCCCTCACCGCGTCGGGAGGAAGGCATGATATCAATGACTATCGTATTACCGCCTACCGTTACCATTCCGAACGATATTCCATGAATAATACGAAACAAGATAAAAAGGGTCAGTGAACCTGCGATGATGTATCCTGCGAACATACTCATAAAAATAAAGTAAGCGAGCAGGTAGAGTGGCTTACGGGCGAAACTGTCCAGTAGATATCCTGAGAACGGGCGGATGCATAAGGCAGCCACAGTATAGCAGGAAAGGATGATGCCAATGGTAGAATTTCCGGCTTCAAACACCTCTGATAGGTAGAAAGGTAATACCGGAATCAATAGCCAGAAACCGAAGTACAACAGAAAGTTTGCTGCCAGTATGAAGCAATAATCGGAAGTGACAAGCCTATCTTTCATGATGCTGGATTTTGATGTAGGGAATAATTAAGAAAAAAGAGGTGTGTTAGAACGAAATGATAAAATCCACTTCATTATGACACACCTTCTCTTATTTTATTAATAGGCGGCTTCGAATTCTTTCAAGAAACGCGTATCGTTTTCTGAAAAGAGTCTTAAGTCGTTGACACGATATTTCAGGTTCGTAATACGTTCAATACCCATACCGAGAGCATATCCACTGTATATTTTGCTGTCAATGCCGTTCAACTCCAATACATTCGGATCTACCATTCCACAACCTAGGATTTCTACCCATCCTGTACCTTTACAGAAAGGACATCCTTTCCCACCACAGATATTACAGCTGATGTCCATTTCGGCACTCGGCTCTGTGAAAGGGAAATAAGAAGGGCGGAGGCGTATCTTGGTATCGTTACCAAACATCTCGCGGGCAAAGAGCAACAGTGCTTGCTTTAAATCGGTAAACGATACGTTACGGTCTATGTATAAGGCTTCCACCTGATGAAAAAATGCATGTGCACGATAGCTGATAGCTTCGTTACGGTAAACACGTCCGGGGCACAATACACGGATAGGTGGCTGTGAGGTTTCCATGACACGACTTTGTACACTTGAGGTATGTGTACGCAGAATGATATTGTGTGATACGTTTTCTGCATTATTTTCAATGAAGAAAGTATCCTGCATGTCACGTGCCGGATGATCTTCGGCAAAGTTCATGGAAGAGAATACATGCCAATCATCTTCTATTTCCGGACCGTCAGCGATGCTAAAACCCATACGGGCAAATATGTCGATAATTTCGTTCTTTACGATGGTGAGCGGATGGCGTGTACCCATTTTAATGGGATAAGCCGAACGAGTCAGATCAAGGTCATCACAACTGTTGTCCTGGTTGTCAAACTGCTCTTTCAGAGCAGCTATTTTTTCTTGTGCCTTGTTTTTGAGTTCGTTTAGACGCATGCCTACTTCCTTCTTTTGGTCGGCTGCTACATTACGGAAGTCTGCCATCAAGTCATTAATGGCTCCCTTTTTACTAAGGTATTTAATGCGGAGTGCTTCCAGTTCCTCTACATTAGCGGCTTTCAGTGTTTCTACTTCTTGCAGAAGCTGATTGATTTTAGCTATCATATCTTTCCTTTATTTATTTTCTAAGTGCATAAAACGGTGCAAAGATACAATTTTATCATTGTTCTGTGGTTAGTCGTTTCATATTATTTTCCCAATTTGTATAGAAAATACCATACAGGTGAATTTAAAATGGATTTCAGATCAAGGTGTTATTTAAAAACATAGCGATTTAGTAGTTACTCTGTAAAAATACGATCTATGGAAAGTATGTGTAGAGTTCTAATATCGCTTAACTTCTTAATAATACATAAGTATTCTTTTTGTTCATGGAAAAATCATAAATATACATTGCTTTGTAACTTTTAAAACATACTTTTATTATCTTTGCGCCCCATTATTATTCTATAGGAGGTAGAATAAATGTCTGTTTATGCTTTGTTGATAAAGCGATTAAGAAGAGAATTGCTGACAGACAGGAGTTTATATTATAAAGATAGATATTGTATTGATGAGATTGAAAACATTCCTGCCTATTATGGCTGCTACAGGTGTCCTGATGTGTGGACCCGCTGTATTTTTACGTGCCGGACAAACTGATTTTGCATCTCCCGAGACAACGGGATGGTTCCGGAAGAAAAAGAAAAATGATACAAAAGACAGTATTCCATCTAAAAGTGCTTATGAAAAGTTGACGGGTGACGGGGCTGTTGTTCGCAAGGGTATGTTTAATGTTTACCAAAAGAAAAATGATTATTATTTCGAAGTGCCTGCAAATTTGTTAGGGCGCGATATGTTGGTGGTAAACAAGTTGCAACGTGTGCCTTCCGAACTGAATGAAGCGGGTGTCAATCGTGGCACGAATTATGAAAACCAGATGGTACGTTTCGAATTGGATAAGGCCGCCAATAAATTATTGGTACGCCAAAGCCGTCCTTTGCCTTTGGCTCCTGATGAAGATGCTATACGTCAATCGGTACTAGACAATTATATTTCTCCGTTGATAGCAGGTTTCAAAATAGAAGCGTTCAATAGTGATTCTACCAAAATGGTAGTGAAGGTGAATGATATCTATGATGGTACGGAAACCAGTATCAACAATGTATTTACCAATATAAACTTGGGCACTTCTGCCATAAAGAACCTGTCGCGTATACTTTCTATTAAGTCTTTTGAAAATAATGTGGTGGCAACGTCCGAACTGACTACAAAGGTGACTGAGGGAACCACAACAGTGTTTGTCACGGTCGAGGTGAGTTCTTCCTTGTTATTACTCCCCGAAAAACCGATGATGGGGCGTCTGGACAGTCCGCGCGTAGGTTATTTTACCAACCCGCTGTTGAACTATAGCGACGGACAGCAACGTGTGGATAAGAAACCGTTTATTACCCGTTGGCGTATGGAGCCGAAGCCGGAAGACAGTGAACGCTATCTTCGTGGTGAATTGGTGGAACCCGCCAAACCGATTGTATTCTATATAGAAAATTCCACTCCCCGTCGTTGGCGGAAATACATTAAGCAAGGTATTGAGGATTGGCAGGTTGCTTTTGAGCGTGCCGGATTTAAGAATGCCATTATAGCCAAAGAACTGACGGACAGCATGAACGTGGATAAAGATGACGTAAATTATTCCGTCTTGACATACGCCGCTTCTACCAAAGCCAATGCAATGGGGCCGTCTATTCTTGATCCGCGTTCGGGAGAAATATTGGAGGCGGATATTATGTGGTGGCACAATGTCCTGAGTATGCTTCAGGAGTGGATTACGGTACAAACGGGAACTGTACGCTCCGGAGCTCAAGGGGTGAAATTATCGGACGAACTGATGGGGGATGCCATGCGTTTTGTGGCCTGCCATGAGGTGGGGCATTCGCTGGGATTGCGCCATAACATGATAGCCTCTTGGGCTTTCCCGACAGATTCGTTACGTTCCAAAACATTTACGGATCGTATGAACAGTACCTCATCTTCTATAATGGACTACGCTCGTTTTAATTATGTGGCACAACCGGAGGATGGCATTACGGCACTTTCCCCACATATCGGACCCTACGATATGTTTGCCATAGAATATGGTTATCGTTGGTATGGAAAAGAGACTCCGGAAGCGGAAAAGGAATTGCTTGCCGATTTTTTGGGGCGCCATACGGATCGTCTGTACAAATACAGCGAAGCGCAGGATGTTCGTGATGCGGTTGACCCTCGTGCGCAGATTGAAGATTTGGGGGATGATGCCATTCTCTCGTCTCTGTTGGGTATCGAAAATTTAAAACGTATTGTGCCTCAGATTATTCAATGGACTACTACCGGAGAAAAAGGACAGACCTACGAGGAAGCATCTCGCTTGTATTATGCGGTAATCAATCAGTGGAACAATTACCTCTATCATGTGCTTGCCAATATCGGTGGTATCTATTTGGAGAATACCACGGTGGGCGATGGACAGAAAACCTATACTTTTGTGGAGAGAGAAAGGCAGCAGGCGGCTTTAAAGTTCTTGCTGGATCAGGTGCTGACGTATCCGAAGTGGTTGTTTGATACAGAAGTGGGGGAGTACACTTATTTATTGCGTAATACTCCGCTGGGAGTGGTAGAGAATGCCCCTACTCAGGTATTGAAGAATGCACAGTCATATATCCTTTGGGATTTGTTAGCTAATAATCGTCTGATACGTATGTTAGAAAATGAATCGGTCAATGGCAAGAAAGCTTTTACGGTAGTGGAGTTAATGGATGGTTTGCATCGTGGTATCTTTGCCACCACGGAGCGAGGAACAGTGCCGGATGTTATGACACGTGCCTTGCAAAAGAATTTTGTGGATGCTCTGATTACGGCCGCTTCCGAGAGCGAAGGGGTAAAAATAAACAAGAAGTTGATGGAGGGGCATTTCTTGTTGGATAATCGTCTCCCTCTTTGTAGTTGCGATGAACATGCGCGCCGCGCATTGAATTCCGACCGCATGGGTGCTCCCCGTGAACTTAACTTTTACGGTTCGCAGATAAACCGGGTATCGGATGCGATATCTGTGAAACGTGGTGAGTTGCTGCGTATCAAGGATTTGCTGCAAAGCCGCTTGGGAATATCGGATATAGCGACGAAATATCATTATAAGGACTTAGTTTTGCGCATAAATACGGCGCTGGGAATTAAATGATAATTTAGGGGCGTAGCATAAAATCCGTATCATCCGCGCCTAAAAACACTGTCATCCGAGAGGAGACCTTGTCAGAGCGTTACGCCCCTAAATTTCCATTTATATAATCAATTTCAATAGAGTATTAATTTTTTTATTGTAACACATGGAAAAACGTTTATTAATCGTTTTACTATGCCTTGTGGGAGTTTTGTCTTCTGTTTTTGCTACAGACAGGCAGGTACAAGGTGTGGTAATATCTTCAGAAGATAACCTTCCACTCATTGGTGCTTCTGTCTATATAGTGGCAGAAGACTTGAAGAAAACAGGAAGTGCTCAGGCTGCAATTGGGGTTATTACCGACATAGATGGTAAATTTTCTATTTCAGTTCCTTCCGGAATTACCCGTTTGTTTTGCAGTTATTTGGGCTATGATGTTCAGGAAGTGAAACTTGTTCCAAATAAAGATCGGTACGAAATCACCCTCCATGTCTCTGCTCATATGCTGGATGCAGTAGTGGTGACGGGTTATCAAACCGTGGAACGTCGTAAATTGACAGCGGCTGTTTCAAAACTTGATATCTCGGATGAGACTATCGGTGCGGTGAAAAGTATCGATCAGGCACTTGCCGGACAAGTTGCCGGACTTGCTGTTACTCCGACTTCCGGTGCTCCGGGTGCTCCGGCAAAGATACGCATTCGTGGTACTGCCTCTTTGCATGGAACACAAGATCCTCTATGGGTATTGGATGGTATTCCCCTTGAAGGAACGGATATTCCCCAACAAGAGGAATTAAGCGATATAACTAATATGCGGCAATCTTCTATCGCTGGATTAAATCCCGCCGATATTGAGAATATAACCATCTTGAAAGATGCCGCTGCTACCGCTATTTACGGTGCACGTGCTGCCAATGGCGTTATTGTGATTACTACGAAAAAGGGTAAGGTAGGTAAACCGGTCGTTAATTTCTCTTCCAGATTTACCTATACACCTACATTGAGTTTGGATAGGCTGAATTTAATGAATGCATCGGAAAAAGTGGGATTGGAATTGGATATGATTCGCAATAACTACTCACCCGAGAACAAAAAGGGAGGTGTATATAATATCCTTTCTAAATACAATGAAGTGTCTGCTTTCCAATCTGGCGGATGGGATGCGTTGAGTGTAGATGCACAGGCGGATATCAATCGTTTGAAGGGTATTAATACGAACTGGAGTGATATTCTTTTCCGGGATGCTTTTAACCAGGAATACAATTTGAGCCTTTCCGGAGGTACAGAAAAAGTGACGTACTATACTTCTTTGGGATATTATAAAGAAAATGGAAATATGGAAGGTGTCAGTATGGATCGTTTCAATGTTGTGGGTAAAACATCCTATAAGGTGAACCGTATGCTGAAACTGGGAGTTTCTCTGTTTGCCAACCGTCGAAAGAATACCGATTATCCAACAGATAAGTTTGGTATGTCTAATCCGGTTTACTACTCACGTAAGGCCAACCCTTATTTCGAACTTTACGATAAGGATGGAAATTATAACTATGACTATGATATCCAGAATAATACGGATACCGATTTGAAATTCAATATATTTGAAGAGCGGCGAAATACATCTCTTGAGAGCGTTGTGAACTCTTTCTCTTCCATATTCGATGCTGAGTTGCGTTTTAATGATAAGCTGAAGATAACATCCCAGTTCGGTTATCAGCTGGACAAGGCTTCCAAAGAGGAAATTGCAGACTGGGACAGTTACGCTATGCGTTCTCTTTATAAAAAGAGTAATTATGATCAAAACGGTGAAACAAAGTATTTCCTGCCTCAGGGTGGAGTACAGAAAAAGTACGAGAACAGCAACTCCCAGATTACCTGGAAAACTATGGGAGAGTATCGTGACAGCTTTAATGATATTCATGAGCTGGAAGTGATGGTGGGTACCGAGTTGCGTAAAACCTGGTATGAAACTTTGTTCTCTGCTGGATATGGTTTCGACCGTAGAACGCTGACTACGAAACCGGTGGTATTTCCTGATGAGAGTTATGCCAGTTCTTTTCCGCTCCATGAGACTACTTATAAGGAAAATGCCTACGTATCATTCTACTCTACGGCATCTTATTCATTGCTGAATCGTTATACTGTTGGTGGAAGTATCCGTTTCGATGGTTCCGATCTCTTCGGGGTAGATAAAAAATATCGCTATCTGCCTTTATATTCGGTCAGCGCTTTGTGGCGCCTGTCTCAAGAACCGTTCATGCAAGAAGCAAAGTGGATTGATAACCTGGTGTTCCGTGCTTCATACGGTTTACAGGGAAATATCGACAAGAACACTTCGCCTTTTTTATTGGGTAAATATAGGGTAGAAAGTATCTTGCCCGGTATCTCGGAAGATATGATTGATATCAATTCTGCTCCTAATAAAAAATTGCGTTGGGAAAAGACTCAGTCCGTGAATGTCGGTTTTGACTTCTCAGTATTAAATCAGGCCATCAACCTGGGGGTAGATTATTACTATCGCAGAGGTACCGATTTGATTGCTTTACGTATGCTTCCCCTTGAAACCGGTTTTACTTCCATGAACGTGAACTGGGCGAGTATGGAAAACAAGGGTGTGGAGGTGAGCTTGTCTACAAGGAATATAACCACCAAGAATTTTTCGTGGTATACTATCTTCAATTTTGCTTATAACGGTAATAGAGTATTGCACGAAAATATCCCTGAACAACAAACCACTCCGGGACGTGAAGGATACCCTGTGGGTGCTATCTTTGCGCTGAAAACGGCCGGGGTAGACAAAGAGACTGGAAATATGATGTTCTATAATCCGAAAGGCGAAAAGGTTACGTTGAAAGAACTTTATCGTCTGGTAGACGAGTGGGGAATAGGAATTGCTTCATCGGATGTCACTCCTGCTGAAGAGCGGACTTTCTATTCCTATATCGGTAGCTCGGATGCACCTTATACGGGCGGGTTCATCAATACCTTTACCTATAAGAACTGGGAACTGAGTGCTAACTTCTCTCTCACTATGGGCGGATATGTACGTACTCAACCTACGTATGACATTATCCAACCGGACTATGGTAAGAACTACAACCGGGATGTGCTGAATCGTTGGACTCCCCAAAACCGGGATGCTGCATTTCCAGCATTTATGACGAGTGCTTCCAATCCTGAAGAATACTACTGGTATGATGCCAAGCCCATCTGGAGAGATTTGGATATCTGGGTGAAGAAACTCAATTATGTACGTTTGCAAAATCTTCGTTTGGGTTATCGTGTTCCTGAAAGTCTGACGAAACGCTTGGGTATGAATTCTGCTACGGTATCGGTTGAGGGACGTAACCTGTTTGTATTCGGGTCGGGGTATAATAATTATATGGATCCGGAATCCATGTACAATCCTTTTGCCACTCCGGTACCTAAGTCTGTTACTTTTAGTTTGAATTTGAATTTTTAATTCTAAAACCGAAGGACAATGAAGAAAATAATAAATCTGATGATAATAGGCTGTATGCTTCTGTTTACAGCTTGCGACAACTATCTGGACATACAGCCTACCGGTAGTGTCATTCCCAATTCGTTGGCTGAATACAGGGCTTTACTCACCCGTTCTTATAAAGATGTGAGTACACTGAGTGATCGAGGTATTGCGAGTTTCCGTTCGGATGAAATGCAAGTAAGCAGCGATAGTTATGACCTGAATACATACATGGATATAGAACGTTGGAATGATCTCTCTCCTAATGCTTATACGGCACAGTTTGAGTGGGTGAGATATTATAACGTACTTTTTATAGCCAACCACATCATAGAGAACAGGAAGGAAATAAAAGAAGGCGGTGAACTTGAAGTAAACCAGCTGGTGGGTGAAGCTTTCATGTTGCGTGCCTACATGCATTTTCTTTTGGTGAACCTTTATGGACAACCTTATACCAAGCCGGGAGCATTGGAAACAAAATCCATACCGTTGAAACTGGATACAGATTTAGAAAAGGTACTTAGTCGGAATACAGTGAAGGAGGTTTATTCTTCCATTCAGTCGGATATCGACGAAGCCCGTAAACTGATTTCGGAACCGGAGTGGGAGTTGGCTTATTCCTATCGCTTCAATACATTGTCGGTAGAGGCGTTCCAGTCGCGTGTCTCTCTTTATAAAGGTGAGTGGCAGGCTGCGTGGGATGCCGCTGAAACTGTACTTGCCGGAAAATCTGATTTGGAAGAGTTGAATGATGCTACCGCCAACTTACCCAATTATTATAAGTCGGTAGAGAATATCACCGCATTGGAAATGCCTTTGAGTAATTCTGTAAGTAAGGCATCTTTGGCCGCACCTTCTTTGCTTAATCTCTATTCAGAAGGAGATCTTCGTTTGGACAAATACTTCGCTAAGGCGGATGCGAATGGTTACCGGAAGAATCAGAAAGGTGGAAGTAATAACTTTTTATGTACTTTCCGTACTGGCGAGATATATCTGACGGCTGCCGAGGCTGCCGCTCAGTCAGACAAACTACCCGAGGCACGTAAACGCTTATTGGAACTGATGCGGAAACGTTATTCACCGGAAACCTATCTGGCCAAGGAGGTTATAGTCAATAAAATGGACAAGGGTGCTTTGATAGGTGAAATTCTGAATGAGCGTGCTCGTGAATTGGCATTTGAGGGACACCGCTGGTTCGACCTGCGGCGTACTACCCGTCCTCGGATGGAGAAAACCTTTGAAGGTAAAACTTATGTTCTCGAAGAAAACGACCCGCGGTATACGATTTCCATTCCTAAGGATGCTATCGAAGCCAATCCGGGGTTATTAAACTGACTTATGTGGATTCGGTATAAGAAATGATTCATGGCTGTACGGCTTTGGGTTGAACGAATGTTAGGTATTTTTACCACAGAGGGTACAGGGTCTTATAGGGGTAGGTTTTATGATTTCCTGTTGATATTTTGGGACAATAGATATTTAGTAGGGATCGGTTTGATATATCAATCTGTCCAATTGATGCCCAAATGATATTCAACAGGTACTTTCTGTCTTCGAATAGCCTGTTATGTTGACACGTCCGCTTCCCGAAAAGTCCGAAAAAGTACAATTAAGGTATAAATATACTGTGATTATACCGAATATCCACTGGTTTCACGTTTCTCGAATACAGAATATTAACTTCCCATGCGAGGGATATTAACTTCTCACGTGAGGAATATTAACTTCCTTCGTGAGAGATGTTAACTTCCCTCACTGGAAAGATGAATATTTGCCCTGAAAAATACTCTTTTTCTCCTGTGAAAAGAGTATTTTTACATGGACAGCCGGTATTTTCTGTCTATTTAGGTTGTATGTATTTATGTACTTCGCTATTTATGAGTAAGATACGAATTTTTGTTTGCATATTCTCGTTTGCGTCTACCAATGGGTGGAAATACGCGATTCTCAGGATGCGGAAAGTGCAAAGTGTCAAAAACGAACATAGGCAATTTCGTGGAGCAGATATACCTGCTATTAGGAATATAATATTGCCGTGGATAACTATGGAGCTATTAACCGAAATAGGAATTGTAAAAATAGAGGACTGTAAATGAATTTATTTTTATTGAACACATCAGTTGCCGGAGGAAGACTCGAAAAGTCATTGGAAAAGTTAGTAGATTTTGGCATGGATGCCGGTAAGGACATATTAATCGCTATTTTAATTTATGTAACCGGACGTTTTATTATTAGAAGGATAAGCGCATTAGTCTCCAAAATATTTGAAAAGCGGAAGATTGAAACCAGTGTACAGACATTCTTAAAGAGTCTGATAAAGATTTTGCTGGATATGATTCTCGCTTTTGCTATAATCGGTAAGCTCGGAGTAGAGACCACTAGTTTCGCGGCATTGCTCGCATCTGCCGGTGTAGCTGTAGGTATGGCACTTTCTGGTAACCTTTCCAATTTAGCCGGCGGACTGATTATACTTGTCTTCAAACCGTGTTTAAGGTGGGTGACTATATAGACGGACCGAGAGTAAGCGGTACAATAAAGGAAATACAGATATTTCACACCATGACTTTCCACGCTTGACAACCGTATGATTTATGTACCTAACGGGAGTCTCAGTGGCAATGCTGGAGTGTTTTGTATGACATCAATGAAATTGTCTATACTACATTCAATGAAGAAGGCATAGGATGCCCGTTCCCACAACTTACCCTACATCAGGCAAAAGATTGATCTTATCATCTATATAGGTTTTTCATCCTTTATTCCAAATATTTTATCAATCACACTGGCTCACTATTTTTATACGTATTATTCTTTCATAAAAATAGTGGTACTAATTTCCCATCTATCAAATTTATCGTATGCGGAACAGAGGTTTTTCCAATTAGAGTTTTATTCCGTATTAAAGACTTTATATTTCTAACGAGTTGGAATGGGATAAAATATTAAGATTCAATCTGCATTTATTCACTCTGAAAAGTATGTAATACTATTCATTAATTCTCCAAAAAAGTTCATAAACTCCTTTTGTTTGTTTTTAGATATTATCGGTTACTAATTTATTATATAGATTTGCAAGTGTCTTTTTATCGAGATATGTATGGAAAATCAAGCCAGGAAAATTTTAAAAATATCCGGTATTATATCAGGAGGATTGATTATTGCCATTTTTATAATAATCACGATTGCCTTGAATTTTGTGTTTACTCCTGAGAAGTTAACTCCGGTGGTATTGGAAACTGCCAATCAAAATTTAAATGCAAAACTGGATATAGAAGGTGTAGAACTTACTTTCTTCTCTACCTTTCCCCGGTTCGGATTGCAACTGACAAACGGAACATTGATTTCAAAAGCCATTCGTGATACCATGTGGCAGAGAACTGACACATTGTTGTCTTTTAAAGAAGCCATATTGGTAATAGATGTAATGGATTATCTGCAACGGAAAAAGGTAAACATCCATCATCTTGCCCTGGACAGTGCCAAGATTTATGCATATAAGGACGAGACTGGAACTGCCAACTGGAACATCCTTTCCAAAAATACGAAAAATACAGTTTCATCGTCAACGGATACGGTCAGGTATGTGAATGAACTTAATATCGGGCAGGCCGCCATAAAACATGCCACAGTAACTGTGGATGACCGGAACACACATATCTTTGCTAATATATGGGGGATGGACTTGAACCTGAAAGCAAACATGAAAAAAGGGGATTCTATATTGACCTTGGACTTCAAAAACAAGAATATCCTTTTCTGGCAGAATGGGCAGTTGATAGCTAACCATATCAGTACCCATTTGAGAACAGACATTGAATTGGACACCGCTCATCGTACCCTTTTTCTGCGTGATGCCCTGATTAATGTAAATGGTATAGAATTAGGGGTAAAGGGAACGATACGGCATGATGCAATAGTACAAGCTCTTGATTTAGACTTGCAATACGGGTTGCACACTCCTTCATTGGAAACAGTATTACACATGATTCCGGAAAGTATTTTGAAAAGAACAAAGGTATCTGCCAAAGGAGAAGTTACTTTCAAAGGAAAATTAAAAGGAACCTATGGAAAACAAAAATTGCCATTGGCCACATTGGATATCAAAATTAAAGATACTTCTGCCCAGTATGCCGGGATGCCTTATGGCATAGACAAGTTAGACGTTGATTTTTTTAGTCAAATAGATCTGATGCGTAATAAACCTTCCTATCTGAATTTAAAGATATTCCATTTTGAAGGGGCAAATACCAGTATATTGGCTGATATGAAAGTAGATAATCTGTTGACAAATCCCGATATTACCTTACATACTAAATCGACTATAGACCTGAATGCACTGAAGCAAGCTTTTCCGTTACAGGAAAGTATCAGCATGGAAGGGAAAATGAAAGCCGATTTGGGGGTGCGCTGCCGTATGTCTTCCATAAAGAACCAGGATTGGGGATGTATTAAGGCCGAAGGGCAACTTGAGACGGACAAACTTGTAATACGTGATACTCAGAAGAATTTTGAGTTCATAAGTGACGCATCATTGAATTTTATCGGCAATGAATGGTTAGGGGTACGCGCCATAATTAAGGACATGACTTTTCGCTCTCCCCAATTGAGCTCTGACATGAAAAGTCTTGTTGCTACCGTCAAGACCACTCCTTCCAAAGACACGACCCGGATGGCCCAGGTGGAATGTAAAATGGAAATGCACAAACTGAAAGTGAGCTTAGGAGACTCCCTTGATTTATTTTGCGGAAAGTCTTCCGCTACTCTGAATTTAAAACCGGGAGAATATAATCCTGACAAGCCCCGAATAGGACTTACCATGGAGACAGACACTTTGTTTTGCCGCATGGGAGAGAGCAAAGTAGGAATGAATAAAGCGGGAATAGGAATTACTGCAGAAAAAATACGTGATTCATTGTGGATGCCTAAGGGCATTATAGGTTTTGATCACATGGTTGCCCGCATGCCGGAATGTGCACTTCCTATACATATACAAAAAACCTCCGTAACAGTGGGCAACCGTACAATAACCTTACGTAATGCTACCATACGTATAGGCAGATCCGACATTACGGCAAATGGGGCAATCTATGATTTGTTTGGAGTTATGAAGTACCACAAAGTGTTACGTGCCAAACTGGACGTTTCTTCCAATAACTTAGACTGCAACCAATTGATACGCTCAATATCCTTCCCCTCGGATACACTTACAGCAAGTACTGATACTGCTGCCACAAACCTTAAACTATTTGTGATACCTCAGAAATTAGACTTTGAACTACAAACAAATTTCCGGCGGGTACTTTATGAAAAAGTGATATTCAATGATGTCTGTGGAGCTGTAGACATACGTAACCAATCTGTACACTTGAAAGAACTTAGTATGAAAGGGCTGGGATCGAAAATGAACACTACGCTTGTTTATCAGGCAAAACGTCCGGAACAGGGATTTGCTGGTTTTGATTTCCGTCTGCATAATATCAACATTGGAAAGTTGGTTGACCTTGCACCCTCTTTGGATACAATCGTACCCATGTTACGTTCATTTGAGGGAACTGTGGATTTCAATGTGGCGGCAGCTGCGGTATTGGATTCCAACCTCAACATCAAGATACCGACCTTGCGCTCGGCCATTCATGTAAAAGGAGACAGCCTTGTACTGATGGACGGTGAGACTTTCGCGGAAATCTCAAAGAAGTTCTTTTTTTGAAATAAAAAGAAGAATTTGATTGACAGTATTTCAGTAAATATCAGTATTAAAGACGGTAGTGTGACTATCTATCCTTTTGAAATTTCAATGGATCGTTACCAGGCAGCGGTAGGAGGTACACAAGGTTTGGACATGAACTTTAACTACCATATTTCCATATTGAGATCACCTGTACCATTCAAACTAGGCTTGAACATATCGGGGACTTTAGATGATATGAAATTCAAATTTGGGAAAGCCAGATATAAAGATGCAATTACACCAGCAGAAACACATAAGGTGGACAGCACAATAGTAAATATGGGACAACAGATCGCAAATGACTTCAAAAATATAATGAAAAGATAAACGAAACAACAAGAAAAGCAATATATTGAATGTTTCATAAATAAAAACATCATGATAATAAATTCATTATTTACAAACATTTTTTTATTACAACCATTATGAAAAAAAGTATCTTAACAATTATTTTTGCGTTCATCTGTATCTTGGGGTATGCGCAAGTGTCTTTTAATGTAAAGGCAGGTCTTAACCTTAGCAGTTACATCGGTGAAAATTCAGATAACTCCAAATTCAAACCGGGAGTTCGTCTTGGCGTGGGAATGGAATATCAATTCAATGAAATGGTGGCTCTGCAACCTTCATTATTTTTCTCACAGAAAGGAGCCAAGTATTCAGATGATTATAAAGGAAATATTGCAGATGCCGATGCAGACGTAAAAATTAACCAACTGTATCTTGAGCTTCCAATCAATGTACAATTCAGATTCAACATTGCAGACAATACTAATCTTGTTATTGCAACCGGTCCCTATTTGGCCTGTGGCGTAGGCGGAAAAGCAAAATTTGACGGAAATGCTTCCGTTGGCGGTGTTGAAGTAAACGGTTCTGAAAAGATAGATACTTTCGGAGATGACGGATTGGATTATAATAGATTCGATGCCGGCTGGAACATCGGCCTCGGCGTAGAATTCGGACAGATTCTTGTAGGGCTTGATACACAGCTTGGCTTTTGCAAGATCATGGATGGAGATGCTCCGCACAATGCGAACATTGGCATCACTTTGGGATATAAATTTTAAGTTGTTCTTTTTTTGAAGACCTCTTAATTGAGTAGTTGGTAAGACTAAAGCTTTCTTGCTATTCTTATATTTCTATCTTAGAATTAAGTGTTTTATTGTGGATAATCCATAATTTATTTGTTACAAAATAGACAATCTGGTATGAAAAAAATATTCATTTTATTAATAACTCTTTTTTTGTTGTCAGCCGGTGTTTATGCGCAGAAAGGGAAACAGGCTATAGGTTTCGGTCTCGGTTATGGAACAGAGATTGAAAGTCTTGGATTAGGAATTAAGTATCAGTATAACATAACCAATCCTATACGTATTGAACCCTCTCTCAACTATTTTTTTGAAAATGACAATGTAAGCATGTTGGATGTGAACGTTAATTTCCATTATCTGTTTCCGGTAGCCGGTAATGTCAAGCTTTATCCGCTGTTCGGATTGACTTTATCCAATTGGATGTTTGATATGTATGATGTTGATTGGGATGGAGACCACGTTCATGTCGATGACAATGGGAACCATAACGAATGTCGGTTCGGTGTAAACTTGGGAGTTGGGGCTGAATTTGCATTGAGCCATAGTTGGGCCATGAATCTTGAATTCAAGTATCAATTGGTTAGTGATTTTGACCAGGGTGTCATTAATATTGGAGCCGCATATAGATTTTAAAGAAAATCTCAGAATAGAAATCATATGAATGTAAGAGGGGATAAACGTAATTTAATGCTTGTCCCCTCTTTTATGTTTCAATCTTTGGATTTCAAGTTAATCGTCGTCATCATCGTCGTCATCGTATCGATAGTGCTTCTTGTGGTGCTTCTTCGTTTTTTTATATTTATGTTTCTTATGGTGAAATTTGTCATGACGCTCACAGTATGAATTATAATATTCATACCAGCAGTCACTATGGTGATGAACCCTGTCATAGAAAGGAGTATAATACACACTTCCCGGATTTATGCCGATCTCCCTAAGGATACGGTTCGTTTTTGATTCTTACTATGAAGTAAACCATTGTTGGTTTTGCCCCTTTAGGTTTTACTAGGTTATAGTAGGGGGGAGCTCTTGGGCAAAACATTGTTTGATTTCATTGTTTGAAACCATTGTTTCAGTTTTCTTAATAGAAGCATTTTTTGATGTTTCAGAATGTGCCATAATAGGGTGTTACTTGGCATATAGGCATAAAAAAAAAGGCACACAGCTATACTGTATGCCTTATTTGTGGAGCGTATGAGACTCGAACTCATCACCTCGACACTGCCAGTGTCGCGCTCTAGCCAGATGAGCTAACGCCCCGTTGCTAACGTTTGCAGAAGGGTCCGCATTTTTGATGGCGCAAATATAATGCATTATTCTGAAATAATTGCTATGTTTGCGAAACAAAATGAAAAAATGAGTTATGCTGATATATAATACTACTTATCATGTGGAGGAAGGACAGGAAAAAAACTTTCTGATTTGGATGCAGGAATATTATCTTCCGGAAGTGGAAAAAAACGGAACTTTATTTGCTCCGCGTATTCTTCGTGTATTGAGCCATAGGGATGACGGAGAGAGTTATTCTGTTCAGTTTGAAGTAGAAAATTCTGCCAAGTTACATCGTTGGCACCAAGAACAAGGAGTGAAACTGAATGAAGAATTGCTGAAAACTTTTCAAGATAAAGTAGTGGGATTTCCTACATTGATGGAGGTGATAGTGTGATACAACCGGTCAAGGAAAAGATTATTTTAGGTATTGATCCCGGTACTACCATTATGGGGTACGGAATATTACGTGTAGTGGGGGTAAAACCTGAAATGATTGCCATGGGCATCATCGACCTCCGTAAGTTTGATGACCATTATCTGAAACTTCGCCATATTCATGAGCGCGTATTGGGTATCATCGAAAGTTATTTGCCGGACGAACTTGCCATTGAAGCTCCATTTTTTGGAAAAAACGTACAATCCATGTTGAAGTTAGGACGTGCGCAAGGTGTGGCTATGGCTGCTGCTTTGAGCCGGGATATTCCTATTACGGAATATGCGCCATTGAAAATAAAGATGGCGATAACTGGAAACGGCCAGGCATCCAAAGAGCAAGTGGCGGATATGCTGCAACGTATTTTGCATTTTTCTAAAGAGGAAATGCCTGTTTTTATGGATGCTACTGATGGACTTGCTGCCGCCTATTGTCACTTTTTGCAGATGGGACGGCCAACGATAGAAAAAGGATATCACGGATGGAAAGATTTTATAGCCAAAAATCCTGATAAAGTAAAGAAATAATCGTTTGATTACATTTGTTATCTAGTACTTAAAATAAAAGCCATGAAATTAAATGAACTTGCTATTATCGGAGTAGCCGCGACAACCGTTATTAGTTGTACCCCTACTAAAAATGAATATGCTTCGTACGAACTTTATCCAGTCCGTTCGGGTAGTTTGTCAGAAATGGAATATACGCCTGCCATCACACAATTTACCCTGTGGGCACCTACGGCAGATGAGGTTCGCTTGATGTTGTTTGATGCGGGAGAGGGTGGACATGCGTACGAGACAGTTTCAATGAAAGCTTCGGAGGAAGGTACTTGGAAAACCAGAATAGAGAAAGATTTGAAAGGTAAGTTCTATACTTTTAATGTGAAAATAAAAGATAAATGGTTAGGTGATACTCCTGGTATCAATGCGAAAGCGGTTGGAGTGAATGGTAAACGTGCAGCTATTGTGGATATGAAAGAAACAGATCCTGAAGGTTGGGTTGAAGATAAGCGCCCAGTATTGGTTTCTCCAGCAGATGCTGTGATTTACGAAATGCATCACCGTGATTTCTCTATTGATCCTTCTTCGGGTATCCGGAATAAAGGTAAATTCTTGGCATTGACGGAAATAGGTACAGTGAATGCAGATAAGTTGGCTACGGGAATCGATCATTTGAAACAACTGGGTGTGACGCATGTACATATTCTTCCTTCGTACGATTATGCTTCGGTAGACGAAACAAAGTTGGATGAAAATAAATATAATTGGGGATATGATCCGCAGAACTATAATGTTCCCGATGGATCTTATTCTACTGATCCTTATAAGCCGGAAGTACGTATTCGTGAGTTCAAGCAAATGGTACAAGCCTTGCATAAGGCGGGTATCCGTATCGTACTGGATGTGGTGTATAACCATACTTTCAATACTTTGGAAAGTAATTTTGAACGTACTGTACCTGGCTATTTTTATCGTCATAAACCGGATGGCGGCTTTTCCGATGCTTCGGCTTGCGGTAATGAAACGGCAAGTGAACGCCCCATGATGCGGAAGTATATGATAGAGTCTGTGTTGCATTGGATAAACGAGTATCATATTGATGGTTTCCGTTTCGATCTGATGGGTATTCACGATATCGAAACCATGAATGAAATTCGTAAAGCGGTTTCTGCTATAGATCCAAGTATCATTATCTATGGTGAAGGATGGGCGGCATCAACTCCCCAACTTCCGGAGGACTCATTGGCAATGAAAGCGAATACTCATAAAATGCCGGGGATTGCGGCATTCTCCGATGAAATGCGGGATGCCTTACGTGGTCCGTTTGATAATGATCATCAGGGAGCTTTCCTTGCTGGATTTCCCGGTGGAGAAGAAAGTATTAAGTTTGGTATCGTGGGGGCGATACAACATCCGCAAGTCAATAATGATTCTGTTAATTATAGTAAAGCGCCTTGGGCGATACAACCTACGCAAATGATCAGCTATGTATCTTGCCACGATGATATGTGCTTGGTAGATAGATTAAAGTCCAGTGTGCCCGGAATAACTCCCGAAGAACTTGTTAAACTGGATAAACTAGCACAGACGGCTGTATTTACTTCGCAAGGTATTCCTTTTATCCAGGCAGGTGAAGAGGTGATGCGCGATAAGAAAGGGGTACACAATAGTTATCAAAGTCCCGATTCTATTAATGCTATCGATTGGAACCGCAAGACTGTAAATGCGGACGTGTTTGCTTATTATAAGGGATTAATTCAAATGCGAAAAAATCATCCTGCTTTTCGTATGGGCGATGCTGATGCGGTACGTAAGTATTTGGAATTTATTCCTGTTGGGGGTAGTAATGTAGTGGCTTACCGTTTGAAAGGACACGCTGGTGGCGATGCTTGGGAAGATATCTATGTTGTATTGAATTCCCGTAAAGAGGTTGCTGAAGTAACCATACCCGAGGGAAAATATACGATAGTATGCAGGGATGGATTTATCAGCGAGCAAGGTTTGGGAACAATGTATGGTCCCGTAATTTCAGTTCCGGCGCAATCGGCACTTATCTTTTATAAATGATGCAACAATATACTATACATATAGCGGGGGGCGTAGCACGTAATCCGCTTGTTCGTTTGGCGCAACCTGTCAGTCTTGATTTTCTTGCCGGAGAACATATTGCTATCGTTGGTCCTAACGGATCAGGAAAAAGTTTGCTGGTAGATATGCTTACTGGGAAATATCCCTTGCGGGAAGGTGAATTGGCATATGATTTTTCTCCTTCTACTACAAAGACGGTATACGATAATATTAAATATATCGCTTTCCGCGATACATACGGTTCGGTAGATGCCAACTATTACTATCAGCAGCGTTGGAATACCCATGATCAGGAAGATACGCCCGAAGTGCGCGATTTGCTGGGAGAAGTAAAGAATGATGTTTTGACACAACAGCTTTTTGAACTTTTCCGCATTGAACCGATGCTCGATAAGAAAATAATTCTTCTTAGTAGCGGTGAGTTGCGTAAGTTCCAGTTAGCAAAGACTTTGCTTACTGCTCCCCGTATTCTTATCATGGACAATCCGTTTATCGGACTGGATGCTTCCACGCGCGAACTTCTTTTTAATTTATTGAATGGACTTGCACACATGGATTCTTTACAGATTATCCTTATACTTTCCATGATGGATGACATACCTTCTTTTATAACTCATGTTGTACCGGTGGATAATATGATAGTAGGGGAAAAAATGGAACGTGAGATGTATATGCAGGCATTTCATATGCAGGATTTTGTTGCGCCTATGGAAAATCTGCAACAACGTATTCTTGATTTGCCATACGGAAATACTAGTTATACTTCGGAAGAGGTGATAAAATTAAATAAGGTGAGTATCCGCTATGACGACCGTACCATATTGAAAGAATTGGATTGGACGATACTACGTGGAGAAAAGTGGGCATTGAGTGGTGAGAACGGTGCGGGTAAGTCGACTTTATTGAGTTTGGTGTGTGCTGATAATCCGCAGTCATATGCTTGTGATATCAGCCTGTTCGGAAGGAAACGCGGGACAGGTGAAAGTATCTGGGAAATTAAGAAGCACATCGGATACGTCAGTCCTGAAATGCATCGTGCTTATTTGAAAAATCTCCCTGCTATTGAAATTGTGGCTTCCGGTTTGCATGACAGTATCGGCTTGTACAAGCGTCCTCGTGAAGAACAAATGGCTGTGTGTGAGTGGTGGATGGATATATTTGGTATCTCTGCTTTGAGAGATAAGCCTTTTCTGCAGCTGTCCAGTGGAGAACAACGTTTAGCATTGTTGGCACGTGCTTTTGTCAAAGACCCGGAATTGTTAATTTTGGACGAACCTCTTCACGGACTGGACACTTACAATCGCCGTCGGGTAAAAAAGATCATTGAAGCTTTTTGTTACCGTCGGGATAAAACGATGATTATGGTAACCCACTATGAAAATGAATTGCCCGGTACAATAACTAATCATTTGTACTTAAAACGTAATCAATAAATTTATTTGCTTGATAAAGAATAAACAATGATGTAAATCGTTATATTTGTACATTAACTATTTTAAATCATTTATATCATGAAATTCTTTATTGACACAGCTAATCTGGAACAGATTCGAGAAGCCTATGATTTGGGCGTTCTTGATGGCGTTACTACCAATCCTTCACTCATGGCAAAAGAGGGGATCAGAGGAGTAGAGAACCAATGTAAACATTACGTGGATATCTGTAACATTGTAAAGGGTGATGTGAGTGCCGAAGTTATTGCTACCGATTATAAAGGCATGATTAAGGAGGGCGAAGAACTTGCGGCGCTTAATCAGCATATCGTAGTAAAAGTGCCTTGTATTGCTGATGGTATCAAAGCTATTAAATATTTCTCGGGGAAAGGTATACGTACGAATTGTACATTGGTTTTCTCTGTTGGGCAGGCATTGCTGGCTGCCAAAGCCGGGGCTACTTACGTGTCTCCGTTTGTTGGTCGTCTTGATGATATTTGTGAAGATGGTATTGCTTTAGTGGGTAAGATTGTGGAGATGTATCGTTATTATGATTATTCTACTCAAGTACTCGCTGCTTCCATCCGTCATACGGCACATATCATCCAGTGTATAGAAGCGGGAGCCGACGTGGCAACTTGTCCGCTTTCGGCTATCAAGGGATTATTGAACCATCCATTGACAGATGCTGGCTTAAAGAAATTTTTGGAAGATTACAATCGTGTAAACGGATAACTTCTGAAAAAGCCTATAAGCCTATCCTTCACTGTAATTCTTGACTATTATTGGCGAATAATAGAATAAAATATTTATTTTTGCAAAATATAATAGTTTCAAAAATAAAGCATTGATGAAAGAAAGGCTTATAGGATTCTTCAAGACATATTTATTGTTTGTCTGTATTTTTATATTGCAGAAACCGGTTTTCATGTTCTTCTATCACTCACTCTACGGAGATATTTCGTGGACGGATTGGTTTAAAGTGATGTGGCATGGATTACCATTGGATTTATCCCTTGCCGGTTATCTGACAGCTATTCCAGGTTTGCTTTTCATAGTCTCTGTATGGACTTTGTCTGATGTTCTCCGTCGTATATGGAGCGTCTATTTTCTTGTTATCTCAATTCTGATTTCTCTTATATTTACGGTAGATTTACTGCTTTATGAGTATTGGGGATTCCGTTTGGATGCTACTCCTTTATTTTATTTCTTTTCATCTCCCAAGGATGCGGTGGCAAGTGTTAATGCCTGGATAGTGCTGGGGGGAATTATGGCAATGGTTGTGTATGCAGGTGTATTATATGCTATTCTTTATGGCCTGTTGTTGCAAAAACGTTATTTCTATCGGATGAAGTTGCCTTATCGTCGTTTGAGAATATCGGGTGTTTTATTACTTCTGACAGGATTGTTATTTATTCCTATCCGTGGAGGATTTACGGTATCTACTATGAATGTAGGTAAAGTTTATTTTACTACAGACCAACGCCTGAATCATGCTGCCATTAATCCGGCTTTTAGTCTCATGGAATCACTTTCCAAACAAAAAGATTTTGGTAAACAATATCGCTTTATGAGTGCCGGAGAGGCTAACAATATATTTGTGAAAATGCTTGATCCGGCTGTATTGGGAAGGGATACGATAGCGGTTGGTACTTTGCAACAGTCTGCCGATTCTTTGTGTTCACTGTTTACGGAAAGTCGTCCTAATGTGATTTTTGTAATCATGGAAAGTTTTTCTTCCAAGCTGATGAAGACTTTAGGTGGCGAAAGTAATGTTGCAGTCCATCTGGATAGTTTGGCACAAGAAGGAGTACTTTTTACTAATTTCTATGCCAACAGCTTCCGTACAGACCGGGGATTGGTTGCTATATTGAGTGGCTATCCGGCACAGCCTACTACCAGTATCATGAAGTATCCTCGTAAAACGCAGTCCATTCCTGCAATAGCTGGTAGTTTGAAAGAAGCAGGGTATAGTGCGAAATACTATTATGGTGGTGATGCTGATTTTACGAATATGCGTTCTTATCTGATGTCTTCTGGTTTTGATGAGATTGTGTCCGATCAGGATTTCCCCATGTCGGAACGTTTGAGTAAATGGGGGGCGCACGATCATCTTGTGTTCCGTCGTTTATTGGATGATTTGAGAGCTGAGGCGGCAGAGGGTAAATCGGTAGGGAATAATACACCTTGGTTTCGGGTATTGCAGACTTCAAGTAGTCATGAACCATTTGAGGTGCCTTATCAGCGTCTGGAGAATAATCGTTTGAATGCGTTTGCTTATACGGATAGTTGTATTGGCGATTTTGTGAAGCAATTCCATGAATTACCGCAGTGGAAAAATACTGTTATTCTTTTTGTTCCCGATCATTTGGGAGCTTATCCTGAGTACATCAGTAATCTTGAAATAGATCGTTATCAAATCCCGTTATTGTTGGTTGGTGGTGTCATACGTGAGCCCAGACGCATCGATGTCTATGGTTCGCAACATGATATTGCTGCTACTTTATTGGCACAGCTCTCATTGCCTCATGATGAATTTATTTTCAGCAAAGATATGCTTAATCCGGCATCTCCTCATTTTGCATTCTTTACCGTTCCCGATGCTTTTGGTGTGGTAACGTCAGATAATCAGTTGATATTTAATAATGAATCCAATTCTGTTGTAGTAGATGAAGGAATTGAGAGAAGCAAGAATTTGAAGTTGGGACAGGCATATTTGCAAAAGTTGTATGATGATATTGCTAAAAGATGATTGGAAAGTGATAAAGGTAATAAGGAGTTAAAGTGATAGAGGAATGATATTAATTGATGTTTTGTCAAGATTGGTGGAAATAGACACTGACCTGTTACTTGCAGTTAATGGATGGAGAGCTGAGTGGGCCGACTATTTTATGTTTGTTTTTAGTGGAAAATGGATTTGGGTACCGATGTATGTATCTATATTCTATGTTATTGTGCGTAATTTTAATTGGCAGATGGCGTTGTGGTGTGTCATTGCGGTAGCTTTAACCATTATTTTTGCCGATCAAGTATGTGCTACGGTTATTCGCCCTTTAGTATGTCGTCTTCGCCCCACTAATCCGGAAAATCCTCTTTCAGAATTAGTACAGATTGTAAATGATTATCGGGGAGGGCGTTATGGTTTTCCTTCTTGTCATGCAGCTAATACTTTTGGTCTTGCTTTCTTTATTTTCTATCTTTTCCGTAACCGTGCACTTAACTGGTTTATCATGTTATGGGCTATAGTGACTTGTTATTCGCGTTCTTATTTGGGGGTACATTATCCCGGTGATTTATTGGTAGGTGCTATTGTAGGTTTTATAGGAGCTACTCTTTGTTACCGGCTTTTTTGTCTGTTATGCAAATATAAACATCAGAAAGACTATAACTGTCTTTATGTTCCCACCATAGTAGGTGGAACGACAATTATGGGGATATTGATCTATGCATTGGTGCGGACAATTTTATAAGCAGTAAACATCTTTCTCCTTCGTTTGTTATACACCTTGACGATAAAGCGGAAATGTATGATGAATTTAGGAGAATGGATGAATGAAATCCTGATTGGCTGGGGAATCGGTCCGAAGTTTGCTGATCGTTTTGATGAAACGATTATTGCGTTGCTGATGATAGCTCTATCAGTAGGTTTAGATTATTTATGCCAGGCAATATTTGTAGGTGGTATGAAACACTACACTAAACGTTCACCCCATAAGTGGAATACGCTACTGATGAAACGAAAGGTGATACATCATTTGATACATATTTTACCTGGAATATTGGTTTATTATTTATTACCTTTAGCCTTTGTACGAGGTAAAGGAATGTTGGATTTTTCTCAGAAAGTATGTGTGGTGTACATTATTACAGCTATACTTCTTACAATCAATGGAATGCTATTGGTGATGCTTGATGTATATAACTCGAGAGATACACCGAAAAATCGTCCCGTGAAGGGATTTGTACAGGTACTTCAGGTGCTATTGTTCTTTATAGGTAGTATTGTTATTGTTGCTGTGTTGATGAATAAATCACCAATGACGTTATTTGCTGGATTGGGAGCTTCGGCAGCAGTATTGATGTTAGTTTTCAAGGATAGTATTTTGGGTTTTGTAGCTGGTGTACAACTTTCAGCTAATGATATGGTTCGTATTGGTGACTGGATAGCCTTACCTAATAATGTGGCCAATGGTATTGTAACGGAAATAACTTTGAATACGGTGAAAATTCAAAATTGGGATAAAACTATTTCTACCGTACCGCCTTATTCTTTGGTAAATAATTCTTTTCAGAACTGGAGAGGGATGCAGGAAAGCGGTGGACGTCGCGTAAAAAAGAATATTTATCTGGATATGACTACTTTGAAATTTTGTACGCCTGAAATGCTGGATAATATTCGTAAGGAAATTCCATTGATGGCGGATTACCAGCCGATAGAAGGAGAGATTCCTACTAATTCACAGCTATATCGTATCTATATTGAACGATATCTGTGTAGCCTTCCGGTAGTAAATCAGAATATGGATTTAATTCTCAGTCAACTTGAACCTACTACTTACGGAGTCCCTATCCAGGTTTATTTCTTTTTGCGTAATAAAGTTTGGAAAGATTATGAACGTATTCAATCCGATATATTCGATCATCTGTTGGTGATGGTACAAAGGTTTGATTTGAAACTATATCAGTACTCTGATTAGTAAATCAGCCTAAAATCGGCATAGACGGGTAGATGGTCACTATATCCGTCTTGATACTTCATTCCGTAATAGGTGCGAAAAGGTTGCTTGTCTCCGAATTTTTTATCTTCAGTCAGAAGAAAAGGACAGTTGAAAACATCTGCTTGCGTTTCATCTGTGTAGAAAGAAGAAGAAAGACATAACAAGTTTCCCGAAACAATGATATGATCTAATAGCCCCCATTCTCCCTGATATTTATAGCTGCCGAAATGTTTTAATATGTTCGTTTTTCGTACCAGTAGATGGTAGAGATATCGTTTATTAAGGAATTCATTCGGATGTGAAGGAGGTATTGTAGCCTTTAATATTTCTTTAACCGATTTGTTATGAGGATAATCATTGAAATCTCCCATAATTAATATTTGAGGTTGAAATCGTATTTGCATGAGGCTATCTACTGTGTTTTTCAGTTTTTGAGCAGCCTGCAAACGATAAGGCTCGGATTCTTTGATGCCTCCGGATCTAGACGGAAAATGAGCAACAAATATATCTAAGGTGTCTTGATTCAGTAATAATCCGCTGACGTGAAGGATGTCTCGTGTAGGGCGACTGCTTTTATCGGGCTTTGGAATAGAAAGGCATTGATAGGAAAGTAGTTTAAACAATCCTCGTTGATAGAGTAATGCTACATCAATACCCCGTTCATCAAGTGATTGTGTCATTACGTAACGATAATCTGCTTCTCGGAGAGCAGAGTAGCGGGTAAGGTCACGCAATACACTGTCATTTTCTACTTCGCAGAGAGCGACGAGAGCCGGTGGTGTCCAACCTCCGACGGCAATAATTACGCGGGCAATGTTATCCAGCTTTTTCTTGTATTTAGGATAATTCCAATGTCTTGTGGCATTGGGTAGGAATTCATAATCATTTTTCAGTGTATCATGGCGGCAATCAAACAAGTTTTCTACATTATAGCTCATGGCACGAAAAATAATAGTATCTTTTTTCTCTTGCCCGTACATTTGAAAGTACGGGCAGAGGAAAAAGAACAGTAAAAAAAGGTAGGGGTATTTTAGCACTTTTCCATTTATTTTTTAACAGGAATGTTCTTTAGAATATCCAACAAATGTTTCCAGAACTTGTCTACAGTAGGAATAAGCATACGTTCGTCAGGTGAATGTACGCCTTGCAGAGTAGGACCGAAGGAAATCATGTCTAATGTAGGATATTTATCCAGGAATAAGCCGCATTCCAATCCTGCATGGATAGCTTTTACTTTTGCATCTATACCAAACAGACGTTTATAAGATGCCGTAGCAATTTCTAGAATTTCAGAATGGGGGTTGGGTTTCCATCCGGGATATCCATCCCCGAATGATACTTGCGCATTGCCCATTTCGAATACAGTACGTACCATGTTAGCGATATCTTGTTTAGAAGATTCGATAGAACTTCGTTGACTGGTTTCGATACGGATGATGTTACCCGGTTTCATCTTGACAGATGCCAGATTAGTGGATGTTTCTACCAGGCCCGGGATATCTTGACTCATGGCATATACACCATGAGGTGATGCATAGATACTTTGCAATAAGCATTGGGTAGTATCTTTGTCAATAGCTTTGGGACGGGGAGTTTCCGATTCCAATATAAATTGTAAATCTGGTTCTACTACAGCATATTCTGCTTCAATTTCAGAAGCTAAAATATTTAGATCTGTACGTATAGAATGCTTGTCAGCTTCGGGAATAGCAATTATAGCATGGGCTTCACGAGCGATAGCATTGCGGAGGTTACCGCCGTCAATTTCGCAAAGATACATATCATATTTTTTAAAAGTCTGACTGAGGAAACGGTTTAATAGTTTATTAGCGTTACCACGTCCTAGGTGAATATCCCCACCGGAATGTCCACCCTTCAAACCTTTGACTTGTACTTTGCAGAAGAAGTAGCCGGCAGGTACATCTACCTCTTTATATGAAAATTCTGCAACAGAGTCGATACCGCCTGCACAACCAATGAAAAGTTCTCCTTCATCTTCTGAGTCGAGGTTAAGTAGAATGTCACCATTCATAAAACCTTCCTTCAAAGCAAAGGCACCGGTAAGTCCGGTTTCCTCATCAACGGTAAACAGACATTCGATAGGACCATGTTTTATACTGTTGTCAGCAAGGATCGCTAACTCGGTGGCGACACCGATACCATTATCGGCACCTAATGTCGTTCCTTTAGCCTTCAACCATTCACCGTCAATTTCCGTTTCTATAGGGTCAGTAAGGAAATCATGTTCCACATCATTATTTTTTTCACATACCATATCGATATGCGACTGAAGTACGACGGTTTTCCGATTTTCCATGCCTGGAGTAGCAGGTTTTTTTATTAATACATTTCCGGTTTCATCGACTTTTGTTTCCAACTTATGTTGTTCTCCGAATGCTTTTAGATAAGCAATAATCTTCTCTTCCTTCTTGGAAGGGCGTGGTACTTGGCAAATTTCCTCAAAATAGTGGAATACACTTGCCGGTTTTAAATCTTTTTTTTCCATATTTTTCTTTTTCATTGAAATATAATTCTTCCTGTTATCTCTTTTATATTGTACTTGAACTGTATTTATTTCGTCTCTATAGAATAAAACTATCTACAGATTGGTTGCAGAATAGGTCTTATTTAACTCTTTATTGCTAAATACGGTTAAAAAGTTGGTTCTTTTATTTCCCTTTCTTTTTTTTTAGAGTAAAAAAGAAGGCTTAGTCCAACCAAAGCCCTATATTTGCACCCACAAAACCAAAGCTTTTTGTTTTTGTGTAACAAAATTAATGAAAATGCTCGATACAGTATTGATAACTTTGTTAATAGTTGCTATTTGTGTTGTTTTACTGGGAGTAAAAGTTTTTTTCGTGAAAGACGGTAAATTCCCTAACGGTCATGTTAGTGGTAATAAAGCAATGCGAGATAGAGGAATCGGGTGTGTGCAGTCGCAAGATCGAGAAGCGCAGAAAAAGTCACGTTTTTCTATTGACGAACTGGAAAAAGCCTTAAACGATAGTATGAACTAAATAAACTAAAAACTATATTTACAAATTATTATGAAGAGATTAAACTACCTCGTAAACGGTTTGGCAGCTCTTGCACTAATCGTTTTATTTTCTCAATGTGCCGGAAAAGCAGATAATCAGACAACAAATACTGCTGCACAAGCTGCTGACTTATCCGGAATGAAAATCGCTTATGTAGAAATAGATACGCTTCTGGCAAAATATAACTATTGTGTCGACTTAAACGAGGCTATGGTAAAGAAAAGTGAAAATGTTCGTTTGACTTTGAACCAGAAAGCAACAGAGTTGGATAAACAGAAACGTGAATTTCAGACTAAGTATCAAAATAATGCATATCTTACTCCGGAAAGAGCTCAACAGGAATATAATCGTATCGCCAAGTTGGAGCAAGATCTCCAGAATTTGAGTAACAAGTTGCAGTCTGAATTAATGAGTGAAAATGAAAAGAACAGCTTGCAGTTGCGTGATTCTATTAATGCTTTCTTAAAACAATATAATAAAACAAAAGGTTACAGTATGATTATCAGTAATACCGGTTTTGATAATTTGTTGTATGCTGACAGCATTTATAATATTACTCAAGAAATTCTCGAAGGGTTGAATGCACGATATTCTTCTCCTGCTAAGAAATAAAATATAACTTCTTTTTCTACGATATACTCCTTGATGGGCCTAATGCTTGTCAGGGAGTTTTTTTTATACTCTTACTTTATAAAAACGTTTCATTCTTTTGTACTTTCTTCTCAAAGAACTATTCGGAAGTGAACATCTATTTTTATTTGATTTTTAATCTCCTATATTTGCTCTATGAATTTTCAAACTCTAAATCAAGAAAAACATGACAAGAAAACTATGTACTTTTTTATTTTTATTTGTTTTACAGATCTCTTTTGCTAAAGAGTATACATTCTTACCCGGAGATATTCCTGTAATGAAGCAGCTGATGGGTAGTGGAAAATTACAACCCGGTGATGTGGTTGTTTTGCAGGATGGAACCTATACGGATTTGGAAGAAATAGATTTTACAGGAAAAGGAACCTTTGATAAACCTATCGTATGGAAAGCGCAAAACCCGGGTAAAGCAATCATTTCAGGTAAATTGAATTTGAAGATTTATGGAGAATACCTACAATTAGAAGGTTTGTTCTTTTATCAGGCATGGGCGTTAGGACATGATATGATTAATTTTCAAAAGGAGAAAGGTATTTATGCTAACTATTGTCGAATGACTCATTGTGTGATTGATGATTGCAATGATCCTCAAAAAAAAGCAAAATCAGAGAAGGAAGGTGAATACTGGGTCGGTTTAAGAGGAACGAATAATCGTATAGACCATTGTTACTTTGCCAATAAAAAAATAGGAGGATTGGTACTTCAAGTTTGGTTGGATACGGACAATCATCTGAATAACCATGTGATAGATCATAATTTTTTTGGAGAACGTAAGCCCTATGGAGCCAATGGTGCGGAAATTATTCGCATTGGACATTCTTGGTCATCTCAGTTAGAGTCACGTACCATTGTAGAAGATAATGTTTTTTTCAGATGCAGTGGAGAGAATGAAATTATTTCAGTGAAATCTTGCCATAATGTGTTACGGAGAAATCTTTTTTATGAGTCACAGGGAGGTTTGGTTTGCCGTCATGGACATTATAATGTAATCGAGTCGAATACTTTTATCGGTCATAATTTACGTGGAACAGCTGGTATTCGCATCATTAACCAAGGACATACGGTTTACGATAATTATATAAAAGATGTATCTGCTTTCGGTTTACTTGTACGCGTAGGGGTTTATGAACGGCCTACACCAGAGACTGATGTGAAGAAAGAGCCGTTGACATCTTATCATCGGGTAGAGAATGTGGATATAGCTTACAACACTTTTCTGAATTGTTCATTAGAACTAGGCTCAGGACGGGGAGATAAACTACCGAGAAATGTTCGTTTTGCGAATAACGTATATTCCGGAGAGGTGCCACAGTTGAAAATAATCAATGCAGATGAATTGTTACCGGGATTTTTGTTTATAGATAACCTTTGGGCGTTTGCAAATAAAAGTACATTAGATGCAGTACCTTACGAACGTATACGTACAGGGTTTAAAATGATTGATAAACCTGTTGATGCAGATATGATTGAGAAAAAAAGAGTAGATACTTGTATTTTTGCTGCTGGTCCTTATTGGTATCAACCGTCAAAGGAGTTTATAAACTATATAGATTTACATCGTTGAATAGATAACAAACACAATCTTACATGAAAACTTCGATATCAAAAACTTTGTGTGCATGTTTACTTTTAGGAGTAACAAATATAAATGGGCGTGCGGAGGAAATATATCCTTGGCAGTTGACATCGGATTCTTTACTATTATTTGAAGGGACAACCTATCGGTATACAGTAGATACACCGGAAAATGAAGGTTTGGTTTCAACTCTTCCTACTGTGATGGAGTTGAAAAAAAAATTGGTTGATGCAGGTGTCGGTACTTTTAATCTATTGGCTGTTGATGGGAAGGAAAAGACATTGGGAATGCCTGAAAACGGTGATTGTTTACTTTCCTATTCAGGAAAGCGTTTACCGATAGGAGTACGTAAAGGGGCGTTGCCTTCTGTTTTGAAAATAGATCGTGACGAGTTCACCATAAAAACTGCAGGTAAGTTGACTTTGGATTTTTATGCAGGTCAACGTAGCCCTATGACTACAGTTATAATCTCTGTACCGGAAGGTATTGATGTCACTCTTGATAACACAAAAGTAAATGTAATAGGGCGTGGTGAGGTACTTTTACGTGATCTTTCCAAACAATCTATAGGACGTACAGGAACTAATTATTCTTATAATAGAGTAGGAGAAGTCGAATTACAAAAGATAGAGAAGAAAGGTACTTTGTTGATTTTCAAAGAACTGGATTTTCGCCCATCTAATGGTCCTGATATTCGTCTTTGTATCAATGGAGTTGTTTTACCCTCAAAGGGAACATATACTTTTGGAGCAGAGTACAAGACGTCGAAGCCTGAAATCTTACGTAGTCCGGTTACTACTGTAACATTGAAAGGGGTTACTACGGTGACCGATTTTACACGGAATACTTTGAGAGCCTTTACATATAAAAAGAATTGGGACTTGTCATTCACTTCTTTTCATTGGACTGCTCCTAAAGATGCTAAGTCCGTCAGACTCTTACAATCCGAGGATATGGGGAAAACTTGGGTGCCTGTTAAAACAGAAATATTGCCTGATGATGATTTTGGCGCTGCCTATCGTTTAAAACCTAATCAATTGTATGCTTTTAAACTTAGTGTGGAGGGTGGAGATAATCAGGGTGATTCGAATATAGCCTGGTATTATTCCGGATTATGGGATGTCAAAACCTTAGGAGTAAAGGGTGATGCCATAGCCGATGATACGGATGCGTTGAATAAAGCAATTGAGAAGTTGAACGGTATAGGTGGTGGTATTTTATATTTTCCAGCCGGTACCTATAATGTACGTACTGTACATTTACAGAGTAATGTATGGTTAAGCCTTAGTACGGATGCAGTTATTCAGGCGCTTCCCGGTGCTGATGCACCTGAAGTGACTTGGTTTAGCGATCGTGCCTATCGTTCTGGTCTTTCGCCTACTGATCCTCGTCCTTATGCCGATCCTGAAAATTATTTGACTAAACAGGATGTCGGTCATACCTTTTTTCGTAATGCCATGTTCTCCGGTGAACGTATAGATAATGTTAAAATTGTAGGTACAGGGCGTATTACCGGTAATGGTAATCTTGTAACCACAGACAAGGTTATGAATAATTCTCCGGAAAAACGTGCTGATAAGATGTTTTCTTTGAAACTTTGTACGAATATAGAAATTGGTGGGTGGAATATCAATAAAGATATGTGGTACGATCCTCAGAGAGACGAACCCTATTATATAGAAAAAGACGGGCAAAAGAATTTTGACGTTAGTAATATGCTGCATATCGATCAGGCCGGTCATTTCGTTCTTTTGGCAACTGGTACGGATGGTATTCATGTGCACGATACCTATTTCGCCAAACACAGTTCAAAAAATGCCCGGGATATCTATGATTTTATGGCATGTAATGATGTAACGGCTATTAATATTTATTCTCGCGTCAGTTCGGATGATATCATAAAACCGGGGTCTGACTGTTCTTTAGGCTTTACTCGTCCTGCGCACGATTACAAGGTTCGTAATATAGTAGGAGATACTAATTGTAACCTGTTCCAGATCGGGTCTGAAACGGCAGATGACATTCAGGACTTATATATTGATAATATTTATGTGTTGGGCGCCAATAAAGCAGGATTTTCTATCTCTACCAATGATGGTGGACATATTAAGAACGTGTATCTTAATAGTGGTAAGACAGGACCGATACATTCTCGTTCCGTGATGCGTCGTACTCGTGCTCCTTTCTTTATTTCTATATCCAACCGTGGCAGAGTATTGGGAGCAAATGTTGCCCCGTTTGTGTTTAAAGAAAATGGAACTATACGTAAAGAATTGTTAGTTACCAATTCCAATATCGGTGAAGTAGAGAACATTATTGTAAAAGGGGTAGATATTGAGGAAGTTTATGGAGGAAGTTCATTTCGCGGTGATCGTTGGAAGGCATACAATGGTTCGCAAAATAAAGCAACTCCTATTATTGCGGGTTTTAAATTACCGGACTCAGAAAATATAGAAGGTGGCTTGACTTTCCGTTTACCCAATGGATTACATACGGGATATATTGAGAATGTACAATTTCATGATGTAAATCTGTTGGTGAAAGGTGGACATCCATCGGAAGATGCTGAGGCTTGCCCTCCTGAAATCGGAGTAGGGCGTTATAATGTCGGTGATTTGAAGATACAACCGGCTTTTGGTTTCTGGGCACGCCATGTCAAAGGATTTGTGTTGGATAATTGTAAGATAAACGCAGAAAATAAAGATGGTCGTTATGCAATAGTTCTGGATGATGTGATAGGCGCTGAAATAAAAAATCTGCAAGTAGAAAAAAATGTTACAGACAAGGAGAACGTGAAAGCTATTCGTAGCCATAACGTAGTTGTCGAATAAAATTAAATATTATGAATAAGTTAATGATTAACGTGGGAGTACTACTCTTTTGTGGAATAGTATCGCTCTCAGCGCAAGTACAGTTTACTGAGAATAATGCATGTCAGGATGATCTCTCTTTGGCTCCTCCTAAGTTTACGGAAACAACTTCTCCGTTAGATACCCTAAGGAAATATATTCTGACTCCTAAAGCTCCTGATACTCCCCGTATCAATGGAGCAAAGATTTTCGGTGTTCGTCCGGGCTCTAAATTCCTCTATACTATTCCGGCTACCGGTATCCGCCCAATGACTTTTGCGGTAGAAAATCTTCCTAAAGGGTTGAAGGTAGATATGGTGACTGGACAAATTACCGGAAGTGTGAAGAAGGCTGGTGAATATATAGTGACCTTTATAGCCCGTAATTCTTTGGGTGAAGCAAGGCGTGATTTCAAAATAGTCGTGGGAGATAAGATAGCGCTTACTCCTCCTATGGGTTGGAACAGTTGGAATTGCTGGGGTAACGCTGTTAGTCAGGAGAAGGTACTTAGTTCAGCTAAAGCGATGGTCGAAAAAGGTCTGATAAACCATGGTTGGCAGTATATCAATATTGATGACGGTTGGCAGGGACTTCGCGGTGGAAAGCATCAGGGTGTAATGACTAACAGTAAATTTCCCGACATGAAAGCTCTTTCCGATGAAATCCATTCTATGGGTTTGAAGATTGGTATTTATTCCGGTCCGTGGGTGGGTACCTATGCAGGGCATTTAGGTTCTTACAGCGACAATTCTGACGGAACTTACGACTGGGTGGAAAAGTATGCCAACGAGCATTACCGTTATGTGGATCCTACCAAACAAACCAAACATGGGGTAAACTATCATCATGGAAAGTTTTCTTTTGTAAAGAACGATGTTCAACAATGGATGGATTGGGAAATGGACTATTTGAAATATGATTGGAATCCGAATGATGTGTATCACGTGAAAGAGATGCATGACGCTTTACGCTCTCATAACCGTGATGTTGTGTTCAGTCTTTCAAATAGTGCTCCTTGGGGAGATGCCGTGCAATGGGAGAAGCTGGCAAACTGTTGGCGTACTACCGGTGATATCCGTGATACTTGGGAAAGAATGAGCAGTTTGGGATTTAATCAGACTAAATGGGCTGCTTATACGGGTCCCGGACATTGGCCCGATCCGGATATGTTGGTAGTAGGTATGGTTGGTTGGGGACCAAAACTCCATTATACTCGTCTTACTCCCGATGAACAATATACTCATATCAGCTTGTGGGCATTGTTGTCTTCTCCTTTATTGATAGGTTGTGATATGGCGCAGTTAGATGATTTCACACTGAGTCTTCTGACGAATGATGAGGTCATTGAGGTAAACCAAGACCCTCTTGGTAAACAGGGTACGTTAATTAGTGAGAAAGGTTCTGTTGTAATTTATGCCAAACCTTTGGAAGATGGTTCTATGGCTATAGGCTTTTTTAATCGTGGTAATTCTGTTGCTAAAGCTACACTTACCTGGAAGTCTGTCGGTATTCGTGGAGAACAAACTGTACGTGATTTGTGGCGACAGAAAGACGTGGCAAAATCCGATACGGAATTTGTTACGGATATTGCATCTCATGGTGTGCGGTTAGTGAAATTATATCCCGGAAACAGTAGAGAACAAGCTACCAGCGGTAAATGAGAAGATTATGAAACGGATTTATTTATACTTCAAAGAAAAGACGGAAAGAGGTGAGTTCTCTTCAAGACATATGCGGATGTTTCTCTTTTGGGGATTAGGACTCTCATCAACTTTGTGGTTTCTTATTCGTGTAATTCCCAAACCGTCACGTGCTTATTATCCTTGTATGCAAACTGCTGCTCCAATGATGTCGGCGTTTGTTACCTATTTGCTCTCTTTTACTGTTACATGGTGGAGTGGGCGTAAACTATATAATGCTATTCGTCAACGTAAAGTAGTTGTAGGTATATTTTCTTTTATGTGCCTTTGTCTGTTTGGTACCATGACATTGGTAGAGAATAGTACAGATTTATTGGCACAAGCCATTTTACCGGTTACAGAACCGCGTATGGCATGGGGTAAGAATAATCCGGTAGGAACTCCACGGGGCATATATCCGGGACGTGTGACTTGGGCTCATGCTCCGGGAGCTGCTACCTGGGAGAAAGGAACCGGTTTCTGGTATGAAGATCGCTGGAATAATCAGGAAGATGCTGATTGGTTGATCAATCAATCGTTATTTATGCTGACGGGTGAGAAAAAAGAAAAGGCGGCATGGAATGCTTTGTTTGTTTCTTTCAATCAGCAACATAAAAGAGGGAAGAAAGGTTATAAGAAAGGTGAAAAGATTGCTATTAAAATCAACCAGAACAATACTTTTTCCCATGAAGATTGTGAACAATTGAATGCTTCTCCTCATCTCACACTCGCTTTATTGCGAAGTCTTGTAAATGAGGGGGGAATTCCGCAAGAACAAATTACGGTATTTGATGCAAGTCGTTTTATAACCAATACATTATTCAATAAGTGCCATTCCGAATTTCCTGATATCATCTATTTGGATAATGAGGGTGGAGCAGGCCGTACGAAATCAACTTATACGGCAGATGCTATTCCTTATTCGGAAGATAATGGACGTTTAGCACGTGGGTTGGCTGATTGTGTAATAGAAGCCGATTATTTAATAAATATGTCCTTATTGAAAGGGCATGGCGGACAAGGGGTGACGCTCTGTGCCAAGAATTGGTATGGAGTGACGGATATAGACCGGAATTTCCGAAAGAACCAACATAATAATTTTAACCAGGATCGTGGAGGAAAGCCCCGTTATATGACTTTTACAGATTTTATAGCTCACAAGGATTTGGGACAAAAAACAATGCTTTTCTTGATTGATGGATTATATGGTTCGGAAAAGGTGAATGGGGCACCTTCCGGAAAGTGGAAAATGGTTCCATTTAATAATGATTGGCCTTGTTCGCTTTTTGCATCCCAAGATCCTGTTGCTATTGACGCTGTTGGTATCGATTTTCTAAGTTCAGAGTTCCCGCGTATGGCAGATGTAGATTATTGTGATATGTATTTGGTAGAGGCTGCAATGGCCAATTCTCCATTATCCAATACTTTTTATGATCCGGAACAAGATGGTACCGGAGTTGGAAGTTTGGGAGTATTGGAACACTGGAATAATCCCATTGAAAAAAAATACAGCAGAAATATGGGAAAAGATATAGGAATAGAGTTGGTTTATTCACATAAATGATTTCCTATTTGTACTATGAGACGATTTTTCAAGGATTTGAATGAATTCTTAAAATCGTCTCATTTTTATATCCTTATTTTTGTCTCAGGTTATTAATGTTTAATCTAATGGTATGAAGAATAAAATAAAACAGTGGTTCTTTAAAACATGTCCCAAAAGTGGGCGTATCGTTGGCATTAATAAAAAGAATGTTGCATTGAAGATATGCTTTCCTCTGTTGGGGATAGTGGCTTTGGTATGGTTCTTGATTCGTGTGGTACCCAAGCCCAGTCGCATTGAATATCCTTGCCAACAAATAGCAGCTCCCATAGCTTTTTCTTTTGTGGCATTTATCAGTAGTACACTTGTGGGAGTGGAAACATGGAAGCGCTTCCGTAGTTTATGGTATTCCCGCCGTTTTTATTTAGGATTGTCGGTACTATCGATAGGCGTTCTATTATCAGGAACTTTATATGTGATGTCAGTAGACAACTCTCTGATGGGACAGGTTATTAGGAAACAGATAGATAATGGTACGGACATGGGACGTTTTACTCCTATTGATTCTCCTAACACGCCGATGGGGGTTGCAAAAGGTATCCATCCGGGGCGTGTGGCTTGGGCATACGATCCTAAAGCGGCTGCTTGGGATGGTGAGCGGGGGCTTTATTCGGATGCAAATAATAATAGCCAGACGCGTGTCAATGATATGATGGAAGGAGTAATAATTTCATTAACTCGTCAAAATACCATCGATAAGGCATGGGAAGAGCTGTTTCGTACTTTTAATTATAAAAAAGGTAAAGGAGCGGCTCTTTATAAAAAGGGAGAAAAAATAGCTGTTAAAGTCAATCTGAATGATAATGGTGGTTCTAATATAATAGATGCTACTCCGCAATCGGTATATGCCTTATTGCATCAATTGGTAGATATCATGAAGGTCCCGCAGAATTGTATTACGATTTATGATGCACAGCGACGGGGTATTTCTGCTATATACGATTATGTACAGCCGATTTATCCTGATGTAAATTATCAGAACTGGGGTGGTTTTGTTAAAGATGTTATTCATTATTCCAGCGAAATAACAGATACAGGCGCCATGAGTTTGGCACGTGCTGCCTATGAAGCGGATTATATGATTAATATGGCTTTGATGAAACGCCATTCTGAACCGACGGATAAATGGCGCGACAGCGCTGGACAGACAGGTATCACTTCTACTGGTAAGAACCAATTTGGTTCGGTAGGAAATGTACCGCCTCTTCATCTTTCCATTCGTGATTGGTCCTCTTTCCGAGGGATGGGTACTTATAATTGCATAGTCGATTTGATGGCTCATGAACGTATTGGAGGGAATACATTAGTATATATCGTAGACGCAATGTATGTCAATCCCAAACATAATGGTAAAGCTATACGTTTCAAGCGTGCTCCTTTCAATAATGGTTGGACATCCAGCTTTCTGGCATCTAACGACCAAGTAGCCATTGAATCGGTAGTTCTTGACTTTATTTATTCCGAACTCCCTCTTCCAGCAAATGCTGATAATTTTTTGCATGAAGCTGCCAATATAGGCAATCCGCCTTCCGGTATTGCTTATATGGGTAAGGCACAAGGGAGTCTTGGGGTACATGAACACTGGAACAATCCTGACCAGAGATTGTATAGTCGTAATTTAGGAACGGGTAAAGGTATAGAACTGTATAGGGTACCCATGAATGAACAGCGCCCGGCCATTGAATATTTTTATGCTGATGGAACAAACTTATATTATAAGATCTCCAATGCTGATGAGGTAAGATTGAATGGTAAAAGATTGGATAACCTCGAAGGAGTGTTGCCGCTTGATTTGAGAAAAACTACTGGTTATTGCCTGGAAGCTTTGAATAATCATAAAGTTGCTGCTTCACAAAGATTGGTACAACGCTGTTTGAAACCACTTATTACTTGTCAACCTAAGGAAATGGTTTTAAGTGGATCGGCAACACTGAATGAAGACGGCTCTGTAGAATTTAAAGGTGAAAAAGGAAGTTCTAACGGTACCATAGCTTGGAAGGCTGAGGTTCCCCATCAGGGTAAATATTATCTGATGGTTTCTTATACCGGTGGAAATCCTGTACCTTCTTATTTATATAATAATGGAAAGTTGGTTAGTGAAAATATAGGTTATCTGGCAACAATTGGAAATAAGCGTGGACAGTTCGTATTTCCTGTTATGTTGGAAAGAGGAGTAAACGAATTGAGTTTGCAACATCCCGGGCGCCGTAGTAATAAGATATATTCGATTTCTATTGCAAAAGAGATAAGATGAAGACAAACATAAATTAATACTAATATTATGAGAAAAAGAAATTATTGGGGATTATTGCTTTTATTACTGATTGTTCCGTTGGCTATGCAAGCGGGCGAAACTTTCAATGTGAAGAAATATGGCGCTCGGGGAAATGGCAAGAAGATGGATTCTCCTGCCATTCAGAAAGCTATTGATGCCTGTTATCGGGCTGGAGGGGGAACCGTGGTAGTTCCTGCAGGAACTTATCTTTCAGCTACGATTGTCTTGAAAGATAATGTTACTTTACATTTGGAGAAAGATGCACTGATTTTAGGTACTACAGATTATAAAGCGTATGATAACCTGGATCCTTTTACAGAGGGGTTGGGTATAGATGTCGGTTGGGCATTAATGGTTGCGGTAGATGCAAAGAACGTTACGTTGGAAGGAGAAGGTACCATTGACGGGCAAGGTTCTGCATTGAAAGAATGTCATATCAAAACCGATACACGTCCCGAAGGTAAACGTTGGGGATTGCGTCCTTTCCTGCTTCGTTGGGTACGTTGCGAGAATGTGAAGGTAGAAGATGTGACTTTAAAATACGCCGGAGCTTGGACATCCCATTATTTTCAGTGCCGGAATGTCAATATAAATAATGTGACTATCCGTAGTTTTGGAGTGGCACATAACGACGGTATCAATATTGACGGTTGCCAGCATGTACGTATCAGCAATTGTGATATCATTAGTGGTGACGATGCACTCTGTTTCAAAACGACCTCCAGTAAGATGGGATGTGACGATATTATTGTTACTAACATGAAGCTGAAGAGTAATCAGGCAGGCATTAAGATGGGAACGGAATCAATGGCGGGATTTGAGAATATCAAAATCAGTAATTGCCATATCTATGACACTAAAAATGGAGGTATCAAACTCTTTTCTGTCGATGGTGCATGTTTGCGTAATGTAGAAATATCAGATATAACGATGGATGAAGTCCGCACTCCTATGTTGTTCCGTCTAGGTGCCCGTTTGAGCGTTTTCCGTAAGACTCAGGATACGCAGCAGCCCATTGGAGTTTTTGAGAATGTTACTATTCGTAATGTGAAAGCTATTGCTGCCGACAAAGCACAGTTGGATCCACCTTCCGGTATTTTGATTACCGGTATTCCCGGACACTATATCACCAACTTGACATTGGAGAATATTCATATCCGTCTGTTGGGAACAGGTACCAGTGAAGATGCATTGTCTGAGGTTCCCGAGGCTGTTGATAAATATCCCGAAGTGAAAACATTCGGTCCTAAAATCCCGGCTTATGGGGTATGGGCACGTCACGTAAAAGGTTTGAAATTGAAGAATGTTACATTCGAATTGAAGAATTCGGATGCTCGTCCGGAAATAATCTGTGAGGATGGAGATATGCAAATCTACAAATAAATAGTCATGAGAAAGATTATATGTACATTGTTCATGGCATACTGTACTTTTATAAGTATGAATGCCCAGACGTTATCGTCAGTCGCCAGTCCGGATGGTTCCATTGTATTACGAATTGGATTGAAAGATAATGATCTGACTTATGACGTACGTAAATCGGGAAAAACTGTTTTGATGGAAGCTCCTATTCGTATGACGGTAGATGGAGCTGAAATCTGTAATTCTCCCCGATTATTATCTTCCGATAGTTATAAGACGGATGATGCCTATCCTATACGTGGTTCTCATTCTATGGCTGTAGATAAAAGTAATGGTTTGTTGCTTAAACTGAAGAACGAACAACTGAAAACAGATTTTATTTTAGAAGCCAGAGCGTATAATGACGGAATAGCTTTTCGCCTGATATTTCCCGGAAAAAATAAGCAAGCAAGAACACCGGATGAACATACGGTGTTTACTCTTCCTGCCGGCAGTCAGGTTTGGTATCATGACATGTATTGCCATTACGAAGGTTTGCACCAAAAGAAAAAAGTTTCTGAGATAACGAAAGGAGAGTGGGCTGCTCCTCCTGTAACCGTACAACTTCCCGGAAACTCCGGTTATCTTTGTCTTACAGAATCTGCTTTGATGAATTATGCCGGTATGTCCTTTCAAGCGAATGGAAACAATGGTTTTGAAACCCGATTGGGGCATGCCCAACCTTCAAGTTATGCTTTTGCGCACGATTATAGCTTTGAAGATGCCCGGCGTCTCTCTTTGCCAGCTACAATAATAGGTACCATTACAACACCTTGGCGGGCTGTTGTCATCGTTGATGATTTGAATGGATTGGTTAATACCGATTTGATTACTAATCTGGCACCTGCTCCCGACAAGAAACTTTTTCCTAAAGGTGTAAATACCGAATGGGTGAAACCTGGGCGTTCTGTATGGTGTTGGCTTGATGGTGGCGCCCGTACTGTGGAGGGTATGAAGGAATTCTCCAAGTTAGCGGGAGAATTGGGTTATGAATACAATACGGTCGATGCTTTTTGGTATCGTTGGACGGATGAACAATTGAAAGATCTGGTTGATTATTCGGCCAAATGTGGCGTAAAAGTTTGGTTATGGCGTCATGGACGTGACGTTCGTGATCCGGAGAAGCGCAAAGCATTGTTTGAGAGATGTCATCGTTTGGGTATTGTCGGCTTGAAGCTGGATGCCTTTTCCCACGAATCGAAAGAATTTATTGATTTGTATCAGGCTTGCCTGAAAGAAGCAGCAGAATATAAACTGATGCTCAATATACATGGCAGTAATAAACCGGCGGGAGAAGTACGTACGTGGCCCAATGAGATGAGCCGTGAAGGTATCCGTGGACTGGAATATGGTAAGAAACAGTATGAGTGGTCTACCCATAATACGACTCTTCCTTTTACACGTTTGGTGGTAGGTGCGGGTGATTATACTCCAGTTGTTTTTGGAGAACGTCGTTTGGAAACTTCTTGGACCCATCAGATTGCCACCTCTTTGGTCTTTAATTCTTCGGTGACATTCTTTGGCTCTCATCCTCAGAAGATGCTGGATAGCCCTGCTGTCAAAGTATTGAAGGAAATACCGGCTACTTGGGATGAAACGATCGTTCTGCCGTCCAGTAAGATTGGTGAGGTAGCTGCTTTTGCCCGTAGGAGTGGAAAGATCTGGTTTCTGGCTGTGCTGAATGGTCAGCAGGAACGTATGATACAGTTCCCGTTATCTTTCTTGGGTGATGGATGGTATGAAGGGACTGTACTCAATGACAATCCGTCGAACGCGGCGGCAGTTGCCGTACAACGTGTATTTTGTCGTAATGCAGACTCGCTTACCGGTCATATGCGTTTAGGCGGTGGATATGTAGTTATGTTTACTCCGAAATGAAACAACACTTAAAAACAAATATCATGAATAAACTATGGAATGCAGCAATTCTGCTGGGAGCGGCTTTGATGACCGCCTGTACACCCCCTGACTCATGGGAATTAACTTCAAAGGATAATAATGTCCGTTTTGTATTGGAAAACAAAGAAACGGATGGAGTGAAAGATTTATCTTATTCGGTCTATTACAATGATACGGTAGCTATCGAAAATTCTCTTTTGGGTTTGGTGATGGACACTCAGGAGTGTGGTAAAGACGCTAAATTTGTATCTGTTACTCCGGTGAAAGATATTACCGAAACCTATCAGTTGAAATCCGGTAAAAAGATGAATACGGTGAACGATTGTCGTGAACAAATATTCACATTCCGTACGGAGAAAGGTCTTGACTTCGATTTGATTGTTCGTGTTTATGATAATGGAGTCGCTTTTCGCTACGGATTTCCTGATGCGGATAATAAAACTCATACCATTCAAGCTGAACATACAGAGTTTGCCGTACCGGTAAACGGCAAGGCGTGGATACATCCATACGACTGGAACAGTCGTAAGAAACCCAGTTATGAACAGTATTGTGAAAATGGGATAGATATCCGTTCAGACTGTAAGCATGGCAGAGGCTGGGCTTTTCCCATGTTGTTTCAGACCAACGGTTTGTGGATGATGATAACGGAAGCCCAATTGGATGGTACATATCCGGCTACCCATATCGATAATTCAGGTACTCAAGGTGCCTATAAAATTCGTTTCCCCGAATTGGATGAACCTATTGTGCCGGATGCCGTAGAACCTGTTTCACAGATGCCTTGGTATACTCCATGGCGTGCCATTATCGTAGGGAATAATTTGAATACGATTTTCCAGAACCAGATGGTATCTCATCTGAACCCTTCTTCCGTGGTGGAAGACGAGTCTTGGATAAAGGCCGGACGTGCTTGCTGGAGTTGGTGGTATAATGGTGCTTCCGTACGCGACTTCAAGGAACAGTTGAAGTATGTGGATCTTAGTGCGGAAATGGGTTGGGAATATATGTTGATAGATGCCAGTTGGCAACGTATGGGTAATGGCGGCACTATGGAAGATGTTGTGAAATATGCGCAACCCAAAGGAGTAGGCGTATGGTTGTGGTATCATTCCGGCGCCGGACATGAGAATGACACGATAGCGGCTCGCCGTATTATGTGTGATCCGGAGTTGCGTCGTGCTGAAATGAAACGTATTAGTGATATTGGTGTTAAAGGTATCAAAGTCGACTTTTTCGATTCCGACAAGCAACGTGTTATCCAGTTGTATCCCGCTATTTTGAAAGACGCGGCCGATAATCATCTGTTGGTTGACCTGCATGGTGCTACATTGCCACGTGGCTATGAGCGTACCTATCCGAACTTGATGACTACGGAAGCTATTCGTGGAGGAGAAACGCTTGGACAACAACCCCGTTGTGACCGTGCGGCCGAACATAATGCGACGGTTCCTTTCACCCGTAATGTAGTAGGTTCCATGGACTATACTCCGGTGACTTTCTCCAATAAGATACGTCAGGGAGTACCTGCCATCCGTAAGACTACCGTAGCGCATCAGTTGGCCTTGGCAGTCGTATTTGAGTCGGGGTTCCAGTGCTTTGCCGATAGGGCGGAAGCCTATCTTGCATTGCCGGAACAACCTAAGCAATTTTTGAAAGATGTGCCTGCTGCTTGGGATGAAAGTTGTTTGTTGGCCGGTTATCCGTCGGATTATGTGATTATAGCCCGCCGTTCGGGTAATGATTGGTATATTGGTGGAATTAATGGTAAGAATGAGGACCGCGAACTGGAGTTTACGCTTCCCGCAGCTTGCAAAGATAAATCATTTAAGATGATTACAGATGGAGCGGATAAGGATACGTTCGATTATAGGACAGTAGAAAATACAAATGGAATGGTGAAAGTAAAGCTTCTTCCCAACGGAGGTTTTGCCGGTGTTATCCGGTAGTTGTTATTGATGACACTGTTTCATTCCTTTGATAAGGCATACTCCGATAGGAGATAAAACATGTTTATTTCAAGGAAAAGTTATATCTCGGCTGCCGGGATGTATATCTTAGCAGCCGGGATGTGTATCTTAGCAGTTGAGATGTGCATCTTGGCTGCTGAGATGAAGTTTGTTTCCGGTTTTAAATATCTTCTTCAAGAGACAGGGCTTGTTTCAGATATGGACATAGACCTCTTTTCTAATAAGATGAATTATAGTATATTGCGGTGTTTTGGATATATTTGAAAATTTTTGGAACAATATTGCAATACAGATAAGCTATAATTTGGTTTCTTTGTTGAACTATTGCTGATTAGGAAATTAATCTAATATTTAACAGATAATAAAAAACATGAAAAAGAAATTGATTTTAGGAGCACTTGCGGTATTGATGCTGCTTCCGGTAAATGCACAAATAGCCTGGAAACAGATTGAACCTGGAGTTTGGAAAGGTGTGGTTGGTACTCCCGAAGAATATTCGTTGCTGGGTGTGGCGGGGGTTACCCCGTTGAAAGAAGGCTTTGCACGTTTGCCCGAGGTAACCTTACCATCGCTTGCCAATGAGATTGTAGGCGAGGTACAGGATGGCAAGACCAGTCTTCGTATCCCATTGCAGAAAAAAGAACAACTATATGGCTTTGGCTTGAACTTCCAGACTGTACATCAACGTGGTAAGATACTGAATTTGCACGTAGATCACTATGGTGGTAAGGATAATGGCCGTACACATGCACCTGTACCATTTTATATTTCCAGTTTGGGTTATGGTGTCTTTATCAATTCAGCCCGTTATCTTACAGTTTATGCAGGTTATGGTGCTCGTAAGGATAGTCCTAATGCACCGGTTGCCAAAGATCGTAATACGGACAAATCGTGGACTTCCAGCCCGTACTCGGATGCGGTTTCTATTCTTGTTCCTGCTCCCGGCGCCGAAATTTACATCTTTGCCGGGCCTACACCGATGGATGTGGTACGTCGTTATAATCTGCTGTGTGGTGGCGGTACTTTGCCACCGCGTTGGGGATTGGGCTTCACTCAACGTACCAAGAAGCTCTATACAGCAGAAGATGTGAAGAAAGAAGCCGACGAATTTGAACGTCAGGGTTATCCACTCGATTTTATCGGATTGGAACCGGGTTGGCAAAGTAAAGCTTATCCTTGTACGCTCGAATGGGATGGTGGACGTTTTCCCGATCCTGCCGGTTTTGTAAAGGAAATGATGGATAAGGGTGTTCGCATTAATCTGTGGACTAATCCTTATCTGTCACCAGAATCGGATGTGTATAAGGCAATGTATCCTGTCAGCGGTTCGCATACTGTATGGTGTGGCATAGTCCCTGATTTGGCAGGTGAAAAGGCTCGCCAATTGTGGAAAGATAAATTGGAGAAAGAACATATAAGTATTGGGGTCAGTGGTTATAAGATTGACGAAGTAGACGGTTATGACCGTTACGTATGGCCTGATGTGGCGACTTTCCCCAGTGGTAAGTCTGCCGAGCAGATGCGCCAGACATACGGTTTGTGGGTACAACGTACTACAGCAGACCTTTATAAACAACGTAATCAACGTACTTTCGGGTTAGTACGTGCTTCCAACGGTGGTAGCAGCTCATTCCCTTATGTTATTTATAATGATTATTATAGTCATCAGGACTTCATTACTGCTTTGATTAATTCAGGTTTTAGTGGCGTTTTGTGGACTCCTGAAGTGCGTGGCTCCAAAACAGCAGAGGAATGGTTACGTCGTTTTCAGTCTGTTGTTTTCTCGCCGATGGCGATGATCAATGCTTGGGCAAGTGGAACCAAACCCTGGTCTTTCCCCGAAGTGGCCGGACAAATTAAAGAATATGCCACTTTGCGTATGCAGATGATGCCATATTGGTATACGGAATTTGCCCGTTATCATTTTGACGGTATTCCTCCTTTCCGTGCCATGAATCTTGAACCAGGATTCAATCCTGAACAAGCTGTCAGCACAGAAATAAAGAATTCCAATTTGGAAGATAATCCTTATCTGGAAGCTATCTCTAAAGAGATAAAAGACCAATATATGGCAGGTGAATACCTATTGGTTGCTCCTATGTTTGCAGGACAGAAGGAACGTAGTGTCGTATTGCCGCAAGGTGATTGGTATGATTTTTATACTGGTAAATATGTGGGTAATGGTGAGAGAATAAAGGTTGCACCCGGCTTGGATCGTATACCTGTGTACGTGAAGGATGGCGCGGTTATTCCTTTTATGGAAGCTACACTCCATGCACCTAAGGCAGGACAGAAGGTCAATCTTGAAATTCGCCATTATGGTAAGGCGGATGGTTCCTATCGTTTGTATGATGATGACGGTGAAACTTTTGACTATGAAAAGGGAGCATATTCTTGGCGCGATATCAAAGTGACGCGTGATAAGAAAGGACGTTTGAAAGGTACTATTTCTAAAGCAGAGAAAGGAAAACCGGATAATATAGCTACTGTTACTTGGAAATTTATGACTGAATAATAATGTATTTATTTTTAGGTACGGATTATGTAGATTTCGCGGATTAATTAGCTACGCTGTGATTATGCAAAAGATAAAAAATCCGCGAAGTCCGTGTAACTTGTGCCTAAAAGACACATTCAAAAAGCAATAAGAAATGCACAAAATTACAACTTTACTTATATTCCTGTGCTGCACTTGCCTGATGCGTGCGGCAGACAATCCAAATGTAAAGAAAATATTCTCCGTAACTTCTGGTGAACTGAAGCTGACCTTCATGGTTGGTGCGGATAATCGTCTGTATCAATTGGGATTTGGTGATGTAGATGCTAAAATAGAAGTTCCTGCTAAAATGCCTTCACGCGAACGGGAATTTTATCCTCCATATGGTAATGGTGTGTTGACCGAACCGGCTTTACAGGCCACCCATGCCGATGGTAATACTTCTACTGAACTTCATTATACGGGACATCGCACAGAAGATTTGGGTGAAGGTGTCTCTCAAACCATTATTTCTCTGAAAGATCCTGCTTATCCGTTTTCCGTGGATCTTTACATTAAATGTTATGGGGATAACAGCATGATGGAACTGTGGAATACAGTGAGCCATAATGAGAAGGGAAAAGTAGTACTTTATCGTTTTGCTTCTGCAGCTCCGGTAGTGAAGGCAAAAGAGTATTGGCTTACTCAGTTTATGGGTAATTATAAGCGTGAGGCTACTCTTTCTGAGGAATGTTTGTCAGAGGGAGTCAAAATTCTGGACTCTAAATTGGGAGTACGTGCCCATCAGATGCGTATACCTTCTTTTATGCTCTCATTGAATACTCCGGCAGATGAGAATAAAGGAGAAGTATTGGCTGCTTCTTTACGTTGGAGTGGTAGTTTCCAATTTGCATTTGATATGGACTGGAACAAAAATCTCAGATTGCTTACCGGTATGAATCCATTAGGTTCCCAATATTATTTAGAGCGTGGTGGAACGTTCACTACTCCTGCCATTCTTTTTGCATACAGTAAGAAAGGAAAAGGAGAGGCAAGTCGTCGTTATCACCGTTGGGCAATGAAGTACGCTATTCGTGATGCACATAAAGAACGTCCGGTGTTGCTGAATAACTGGGAGGCTACCCATTGTGATTTTAATGAAGAACGTTTGAAAGAACTTTTTAATGGTGCTCGTCAGGTAGGTGCGGAGCTTTTCTTGCTGGACGATGGTTGGTTCGGAAATGGTCCTTATTCCCGCGATGATGATAAGCATGGCTTGGGAGATTGGGAACCCTCTACCAAGAAACTTCCCCGTGGCCTTTCTTATATCGCTAAAGAAGCTCTGAAACGCAAAGTCGGTTTTGGTATCTGGCTGGAACCGGAGATGGTGAATCCGCAAAGTGAACTCTATCGGAAACATCCTGATTGGATAATTACCCAACCCAAACGTGAACCTATATTGGGACGCCATCAGGAAATACTTGACTTGACCCGTCCTGAAGTACAGGCTTATGAGTGGGAAATCATTGATAAGACCTTGCGCCCAAATCCTGATATTACATATGTTAAATGGGATTGTAACCGTTATGTCACTCAACCCGGGTCTGGTTATCTGCAACCTGCGGAGCAGAGTCATCTTTGGATTGATTATAATTGGGCGCTCTATCGCCTGATGAACCGTTTTTCCAAAGAATTCCCAAATGTGATGGCGATGCTTTGTGCCGGTGGATCGGGTCGTGTGGACTATGGAGCTTTGCCTTATTTCCATAGTTTCTGGCCCAGTGACAATACTGATCCTCTGGGACGTATCAAGATACAGTGGGGATTTTCTCATTTCTTCCCGGCAAGTACAATCTCCGCTCATGTTACCCGCATGGGTAAGCGTCATCTCAAGTTAGCGATAGATGTGGCATTGAGTGGCGCTTTCGGTATCGACCTTGCATTGGATAAAGCTACGGCCGAAGAACGTGCACAAATTGCGGATGCGGTTAAGTTATATAAGGAAAGTATCCGTCCGCTGGTGATGCAAGGAGAGTTGTACCGTCTGGTATCCCCTTATGAGCATCCGTTGGCATCGTTGAGCTATGTTTCTGCCGATAAACAGAATGCGGTGGTCTATCTTTATCAAACCAAAGATGGTAATGTGCCTCGGGTGGTACTTGGAGGACTGGATGCTGATAAGAGGTATCTGGTAGAAGAAGTCGGACTTCCCAAAGGAGCCGTTTCCCGTTTTTCTGCCAGTGGTAGGACCTTCACGGGTGCTGAACTTATGAATACCGGATTGTCTAATCCTCTGAACACCCAGTTTGAGAGTGCTGTAATTTTATTGAAAATACAATAATATAATAATGTATGAAGCGAATACTTCTATTATTTGCGTTACTTCTTACTGCATCAGTAGTAGTTTGTGCCCAAACCGGAGATCGTTGGACCATCCAGGATGACGGTTCTATCCGTTGGGATATTTCAGGGAGTAAACTCCCTCACGAAGATCATGTCGAAATGAGTGGACAGATGCTTTCTGTCGTGCTCCGTTATGGGGTGGATGCCCAGCAGCGTTTTCATGTGAATCGCAGTTTGGTATTTCCTATGTTGCGTATGAAGCCGAACAAGACACAGAATAATTTGAAACAACGTTTTGATGTCAATATACCTGCTATGGTGACTGTAGACGATCAGACACTTTTGAATGAAAAGGTCAGTGATATTACTTTTAACGGTTTGATGCGCGTAGAAAGTGACTACGGATATATTTATCGTCGTAAGGAACTGAAGAAGGCGGTTCACGTAACGCGTTTGCTCTATCCCTCACCCAAGGATGCCCGCTATTGTGAAGAATATACTTTCAAGAATAACAGTGGTAACACGATAACCTTGCGTGTACCCGATTGGCATGTAACTTATACTACTCCGGAGGAAGCTGGTGTGTATGGAGCTTATCGTATCCAAGCGTCTCTTTCCAAAACAGGAACTTTCGTGTTGAAGCCGGGAGAGAAACTGGAGTTCTTCGCCGTATTCTCCGGTCATAAGGTTTCGGATGGTACGGATAATACCGCTGTTTCCGGTTTCAATATTGAAGATGAGCGTAACGGGCGTCAGGTTTTGATCAATCAATGGTGGGGAAATCTTGTTCTTGATACCCCCGATCCTGTATTGAACCGTATGTTTGCCTTTGCCAAATTGCGCGGAGCCGAGAGTATTTACCGTACCAAAGGCGGTTTGATGCATGGTCCTGGTGGAGAGGCTTATTATGCTGCTGTATGGGCAAATGACCAGGCAGAATATATTAATCCTTTCTTCCCTTTTCTTGGATATGAAGTTGGTAACCAATCGGCTTTGAATGCTTTCAGACATTTCGCCCGTTATATGAATTCGGAATATAAGCCTATTCCAAGTTCTATAATATCCGAAGGTGTCAGCTTCTGGCATGGGGCTAAAGATCGTGGAGATGGAGCGATGATAGCCTACGGGGCTGCCCGCTATGCCCTGGCTCGTGGGGATAAGGAAGAAGCGCGTGAACTTTGGCCGCTTATAGAATGGTGTCTGGAGTATTGTAAACGTAAACTTACTCCTGACGGGGTGGTTGCTTCCAATTCCGATGAGCTGGAAAATCGTTTTCCTGCTGGTGATGCCAATCTCTGTACTTCTACCTTATATTATGATGCTTTGCGTTCTGCCGCCTTGCTGGGACGCGAATTGGGCGTTTCGGCTAAACAGCTTTCTGCCTATACGGCGCAAGCCAAGGCATTGGAACGTGCCATTGAAGCTCACTTTGGTTACGAAATAGAAGGATTTCATAGTTATCGCTATTATAAGGGGAATGATATTTTACGTTCCTGGATTTGTATGCCGCTTGTAATGGGCATTTATACTCGTGCGCAAGGTACGATAGACGCTTTGTTTTCACCGCGTTTGTGGACGAATGACGGTTTGTTGACGCAGGCAGGTACAGAGACTTTCTGGGATCGTTCTACCCTCTATGCTCTTCGTGGTACCATTGCCGCAGGTGAAGTGGAGAAGGGTATGGACTTTCTGAAAAAGTACTCTCATCGCCGTCTTTTAGGCGACCATGTGCCTTATGCCATTGAAGCATGGCCCGAAGGAGATCAACGCCATTTGTCTGCTGAAAGTGGGTTGTATTGTAGAATTTACACAGAAGGACTTTTCGGTATCCGTCCTGTAGGACTCAATAGCTTTGAAATGACACCTCGTTTGCCGCAGGAATGGGAATACATGAATTTGAATAAAATACGTGCTTTCAATTCGGACTTTGATATCCGTGTTTCCCGTGCCGGAAAGAAACTGCATGTAGAAGTTGTAAAGGCTGGAAAGATTATTGTAAAGAAGAATATAGAGGAAGGAACGACTCTTAAAGTACGGGTATAAATAAGATTTGAGACTTTTTTGTCTGTCTCAATTCCTATTTTATCCGTCTCTTTTTAGTTTATCTATTATAAAATGTGGCAAGCTATTATGGCTTGTCACATACATTCTTTATATTTGTACGGTAAATAATCTAATACCGTAATGAAACGTAAATTTCTATTCGTCCTTATAATTTTCTGGGTTGCTTTTTCCGTACAGGCAGACCATTTTAAATATTCTTTTTTTTATAGTGCGGGGATGAATGAAGGTATATCGCAATTATCTGTAATGGCGATGTGTCAGGATACTCGCGGATATCTTTGGTTGGGTACACGTAATGGCCTGAACCGTTATAATGGCAGTACATATACTGTATATACTCATCACTCGGGCGATTCTTTAAGTCTGGCAGATAATGAGATTTCAAGTTTGGCAGAACAAGGTGAACGATATTTGTGGATAGGAACAAGCCATGGAGTCAGCCGCTTATCTTTGGAGACAGATAGTATACGTAACTATTATACAAAAGACGGGCTTTCTTCAGAAAGTATACTTACTGTTTATGTAGACCGCCATCAGCAAGTATGGGTGGGCAGTTATTCGGGACTTTGCCGTTATATTCCGGAAAAAGACCGTTTTGAAAAAGTCTCTTTTACAAAAGGCAATCCATCCGTGACGGCTATGATGGAGGACAGTACGGGGAAGTTTTGGATAGGGACTGGGCAAAACGGAGTTTTTCTTTGTAGCAGTAAGATGCAATTTATAAAGCATTTCTGTGAAAAAGACGGCTCTCTTGTTGGGCGTCGGGTTACATCTTTGTACGAGGATGCCTATCATCGTGTATGGGCGGGTACGAATCCCGGTGGAGTTACACGGATAGACCCTCATACGTATACCGCCGTATGCTATACGAGTAAGAACAGTGGATTGAAAAATAATTATGTTCGCTGTATGGCTGAATGGAATGGGGAATTGCTGATGGGAACCTATGACGGTATATATTCTTTTAATCAGTTTGATAATAAGATTACTAAGGTCGGTGGATATGGCGACTGGACTAAGCCGCTGGGACACTATTCTATCTATTCTTTCTGTCTCGACCGTATGGGTACGCTCTGGATTGGTACTTATGCCGGAGGCGTATCCCGATTGAGTACTTTTTCATCACGTTTTGTACGTCATGCACCTGGGGATTGGAATAATATACAAACAGGAATTTATGGTACGGCTTGTTACGACCGGGATAATAATCTGTGGGTAGCAACAGAAGGTTATGGTTTGTTGAATTATGATATTTCTACCGGGGAAACTCATTTTTATCTGATTGATTCTTCGGCATACTCCGTTTATAATGCCAATGTGATAAAATCGGTCTTTGCAGAGAAAGACTGTATTTGGTGTGGTACTACTAAAGGCGAGATCTATCGTTTTGATCTGAAAACGCGCACTTTTAAGCTATTCTACCGTTTTTCTTCACCTTTGTCAGTTTATTCTATAATACGTGATTTCTCCGGTAATTTGTGGGTAGGTGCTTCCAGTGGAAAGTATTCTTTGGTATGTTTTACTCCCTCGGGTGAGTTGATCGAGAAGTGGGTGGATCCTTCGGGAAAGGAGTTACCTGTGTATTCGGTAAGATACCTGTTTGAAGAGCGTCCGGGGGTATTATTGATTGGAACCCGGGGGCGTGGACTTTTACGTATGGAGATAGGTACAGTGGATGAGAAAAATAAGAAGATGGTTGGTTCCCTGGTTTCTTACACTATGGGAAACACTGATATTCGACATCGGTTGAACAGTAATTATATTTCTTCTATATTGCGTACACGGAGTAATGAATTGTGGATTTCTACCTATGGAGGTGGATTGTATCGTATGGATGACGATGGGAATATTGAAAAGACCGTAACGGGTGAGGATGGATTAATGAGTAATACTATCTGTAATCTGGTAGAAGGCGCAGATAATACGTTATGGATGAGCACGGATAAAGGTATAACAGGTTATTCTTTGGAAGATGGCAGTATAAGGAATTATCCATTCTCTAATGGTATTCAAATACGTGAATTTACTTTGCATGGTGGGGTGGCTCTGCCTGATGGTACTGTTTGCTTGACGGGGAATGATGGATTTATTACATTCTATACACCCGAAATGCCTGCAAATTCATTTGTACCACCTGTTGTACTGGAGGATTTCCAGGTTAATAACCGTATGGTGTCCGTAGGGGATGAAACTGGCATTCTGAACTGTGTATTAGATTATACGAAAGAGGTTCGTTTGAGTTATGATCAGAATAATATAGCGATAGGATACCGTGCGTTGAACTTTATTAATTCTTCCATGAACAGATATGCGTATCGATTGGAAGGATATGATAAAGGTTGGAATGAAGTAGAAGGACGTACTACTGCTTATTATACCAAATTACCCTCCGGAACTTATACATTCCATGTGAAAGCATCTAATAATGATGGTGTTTGGAATGAAGAAGGGCGTACATTAAAAATCATTATTGCTCCACCTTTGTGGGCAACATGGTATGCGTATATGCTGTATGGCTTATTAGTGATTGCAATAATATTTGTAATATTTTATTATTATAATATGCGTCGTATCTGGCGTGAAAAGCTTCGTGTTGAGCAACGAGAAAAACAACAGCAGGAAGAATTTCATCAGGCAAAAATGCGTTTGTTTACCAATCTTGCTCATGAATTACGTACGCCATTGACACTGATTATTACACCTTTCGAAGAGTTGGTGAGACGAGTGGATATTGGTGCGAGTCTGCATTCCCAATTGATGGTGATTTATAAGAATGCCCAACGTTTGTTGTTGCTTGTCAACCAATTGATGGATTTGCAGAAGAACCAGAGTGGGTCAATGGAGTTGCGAGTGAGTAAAGGAAATGTGTGTGAGTTTATTCGTGAAATTTATTATGCTTTTAAACAGATCGCTCAGACTAACGAAGTAAACTTTACTTTAAAATGTAATCCTGACTCGTTTGTAGCATGGTATGATAAGACTTTGTTGGAAAAAGTGGTGTTTAATCTACTTTCTAATGCTTTTAAGTACACACCTGCAGGGAAAAATATCCACATGGAAGTGGAATATGATCAAGAACGTGGCCGTATTATATTGCGTGTGGAAGATTCAGGATGTGGAATTCCTAAGGAAGAGCGTGAGAAGATATTTACTCCTTTCTATCAGGTACCTGAAACTTCCGGCGTGAATATTTCCGGAACGGGTATCGGATTGAGTCTGGTGTATTCTATTGTAGAACTTCATAAAGGAAGTATTAAGATTGAAGATCGTGCAAATGGTGAGGATGGTACGGTGTTTATTGTGGAATTGCCAGCTACGGCAGATGCCTTTACTGAAAAGGAAAAGGATGTGATGCCGATGGAAACGATTGGTGATACGGCCTTGGCGCAACCGGTAGAGGTGAAACCTGCACCGCGATTACCGGGAGATATCCCAAAAAAGCCTGTTATCCTTATAGTAGAAGATGATAAGGGTGTACGTGATTATTTGCATCAGTCTTTGGAAGCTGATTATGAGATATTGGAGGCTTCTAATGGTCTGAAGGGGTATGAACGTGCAGTTCAGGATTTTCCTGACCTGATATTGAGCGATATAATGATGCCTAAGCGAAACGGTCTGGAACTCTGTGCAATGGTGAAAGAAGATGTAAGAATTGGACATATTCCTGTGATACTAATGACGGCACGTTCTATGGTGGTACATATCAAAGAAGGTTTTCAAGCAGGCGCTGACGATTATATCATCAAACCTTTCAGTATGGATATACTTCGTATTCGTATACATAGTTTGTTGCAGTCACGCCAACAACTGAAGAAGCTTTATGGGCGACACTTCTCTCCTGAGGTTGTAGGTACCGCAATGGTCTCTGCTGATGAACGTTTTTCACAGAAATTGTATGAGGTGATAGAGAAACATATTTCTGATCCTGAACTATCCATTGAGATACTTTGTCAGGAAATAGGTATCAGTCGTGCAAACCTGTATCGTAAGATAAAGGCGATATCTGAATTGTCACCGACCGAACTGATACGTAATAAACGATTGGAAGTGGCGATGAAATATTTGAAAGAAACGGATATGACTATCTCGGACATCGCTGCTGCTTTGGGATTTAGTAGCCATTCTTATTTTTCTAATTCTTTCAAAGCTTTATATGGTATGTCGCCATCAGAATTTATGCAGACTAATATCAAGTCGAAAAAATAAAATGACCTGTCTCAAAAAACTATATTCATTGTCTTAAATGAATAAGGAAGAAGTTTTTTTGTACATTATTGCAAGTCGATGAGACGTTATTATAAGCTCTGTATACTGTTTTGTGTTATTTTTGCGTGTGATTAAAAAGCTTAATTTGATAACTATGAAATATAGAAACTGTAAATTAACAAAAATTGTTTTGCCTATCGTTTTAGTGGTAGTTGCGTTTGCTTTTACTACTCATACAATGGAACAGCCTGAAGGTGATCCATTGTTTATAACAAGTATAGTTCCATATAAATCAGGAATGGTTGTTACACAAAAGGGTAATAAGAAAGTGACGATTTACTCGTCTGATTATAAGGAACGTTTGCAGGAATGGAGTTTGGATGAAATACCTACAGGTGTTGCTATAGATGGTGAACGGATTATCGTAACGGTGGCGGGTGAAAATAAAAATGGGGTTTATTTCCTTTCAACTTCTGATCCGTTGGATAAAAGTTTTATAGCGACAGCCTCAGGTGCATGTGCACCGTTGTTGGATGCGCAAACAGGAAATTTGTATGTCTGTAATCAGTTTGCAGGAACAGTTTCTGAGATAGATAAAAATGAAAAGAAGATATTGAGAACGGTACATGTCCTGCGTGAGCCTAAATCTATAGTTTCAGATGCTAAAGGTAAGCATTTGTTTGTCGCGAATTTTCTTCCGGCACAGCGTGCGGATGTAGATACTGTAGCGGCTTGTGTATCGGTAATCGATAAGGATAATTTTCAAAAGATAAAAGATATACAATTGGCGAATGGAAGTAATGCTCTGCGGGGAATGACTATTTCGCCTGACGGACGTTATTTGTTGATTACTCATAATTTGGGACGTTTTCAAGTACCTACTTCGCAGTTACAGCAAGGATGGATGAATACGAGTGCTATGAGTGTTGTGAATTTGGAGACACTGAATTTTGAAGGTCCTGTATTGCTGGACGAACCCGAACGTGGTGCTGCCGGTATCTGGGATGTGAAATGTACGGATGACAAAATTGTAGTCAGCCATTCGGGAACACATGAAATTAGTGTGATAGATTATCCGGCATTCGTACAAAAATTTGAGCAGTATCCACAGAAAGATGCTTTGGCTTATGATTTACGTTTTTTGTATGGTATGCGTCAAAGAATTGCATTGGTCGGTAACGGTCCAAGATGTTTTATGATTAAGGATGGGAATGCTGTGGTGCCTACTTATTTTTCTGATACTTTGAATGTAGTAAATTTGAATTCTGCTTCTGTTCAACCGATTGCTATGGTGAAGAATAGAGTGGAAAGCCGTATACATAAAGGAGAAAAGTATTTTAATGATGCTGAATATTGTTTTCAGAATTGGCAATCTTGTAATGGTTGTCATCCCGGTGATGCCCGTATGGATGCTATGAATTGGGATTTGATGAATGATGGTATCGGTAATTCAAAGAATTGCAAGAGTTTACTACTTTCTCATGTTACTCCTCCGGCTATGATTTCTGGAATACGCGCTTCTTCTTATGTAGCTGTACGTACTGGGTATAAATTTATTCAGTTTATAGATTTGCCTGAAGAATATGCCACTTGCGTAGATGAATATCTTTTGTCCTTAAAGCCGCTCCCAAGTCCTTATTTAGTGAATGGGGAATTATCAGAGAAAGCAAAACGGGGACGTAAGGTCTTTGAAAAATTTAAATGTGACGAATGTCATTCCGGACCTTATTATACGGATATGAAGATGCATCGTATAGGTGAGGATGTTGAGTTTGAGCAAGGTTGGGATACTCCTACTTTAAGAGAAGTGTGGCGCACTGCTCCTTACTTATTTGATGGAAGAGCGGCTACGATGAAAGAAGTTTTTGAAGTATACAAACATGGTATAGACAAGAAAATATCATCGAAAGAAGCTGATGAACTTGCTGAATATGTGAATTCACTCTGATGATATGTACTGTATACAGAAAGAAAACTATGATTGCTAAAGAAGAAAATATAGAGATAATACATCGTTTTTTTCAGACGGAAAAAGCACCTTTGGGTGAAATGGTAGCTAAGTTGTTGGAACAGTATGTCGCAATTTATTTGCCTGTACGTATGGTCTTCTTTGGGGCATCTACGGACAATGAAGAGTATGTTTCCCAATTTGCTTTTTTGAAGGAGGCTGTAGCAAGAGTATTCCCTACAGAAAGACCTTTGGTAAGTTATGTTGCCCAACCTGTCGATACGGAAGGTATCGCTATGGAAGTGCATGAAGTGGTGTTGACTGGACTGGATGTGGTTTCTTATCGGAATTATACTGATATACCTTATATAATAGTAGAACGTGAAGGCTGTAAACGGTTGTTTCTGGGTGGAGTGATAGCTGATGTGCTGCATCAAAGTATTCGTGAGCAGTCCGATGATGTTTTTGCACATATTAACCGGGTGTTACAAAAGGAACAAATGCCGGTTTCTGCTATTGTTCGTCAATGGAATTATATTGAGAAGATTACGGAATATGATGTTTCTGGGCATCAGCATTATCAAGATTTCAATGATGCGCGTTCTTTGTTCTATGAAAATGTAGAATGGAAAACAGGTTACCCAGCAGCAACGGGGATAGGTACTCAATGGGGAGGTATTATGATAGATATGGATGTGCTTCTTTGTGAGGATGAAACAGTACTGGTAGTAGGAGTGGATAATCCATTACAGGTAGCTGCACATGCTTATTCTCAGAATGTGTTATTGGGAGAAACGGTATTGCAACAGAAGACAACTCCTAAGTTTGAACGTGCTAAAGCTGTATGGAAAGAGGATCATGGTTTTATCTATATATCAGGAACAGCAGCCATCCGTGGAGAACTTAGCTTGGATGGGGTTGGTATAGAAGAACAAACATTGACAACTTTGGAAAATATCGAATACCTGGTTTCTGCAGAGAATTTGAAACATACTGGTGTTCCGGTTACTATGGATAGTGAGTTGATAAATTTTCGTGTATATGTAAAACATTGGGAGGATTTGGAAAAAGCCAGAAAAGTAGTGGAAATGAGATATCCTAATTTACCTGTTATCTATACATTAACAGATGTATGCCGTTCGGAGTTGCTGATAGAAATAGAAGGAATGGGAATACTTCAATAGAAAAACCAATATAAATAAAAATAATATGAAAGTAAAGAAAGTATTAACGTTGGCATTAATTGCCGTTTGCGGTATGGGAATGGTTGCTTGTACGGCAGAAACTAAAAAAACAGAACAAGTTATGACACAGGAAAAAGCTACGTATCAGAAGAAGTACACGAATGCTGACTTCTACAAAGATGGTAAGTTTGATCAAGAAGCTGCTAAAAAAGCTTTTCTTGATATGTTTGATTTCTATGGATATCCTTTCACTCCATTGATGGAAAAAGATATCTGGTTTACAGATTTTGGTTTGGGTGATTTTGAACATGTAGGTATGGGTGGTATTTTCTGGATTAATGATCCTGAATATGGATATTTTGCTCATAATATCTATTTGTTACCTGGACAAATGATACCGGAACATGCGCACGTAAAAACGAAATTCCCGGCGAAGCATGAATCTTGGATGGTAAATCATGGTTGGGTTTATAATTTCTCTGAGATAGGTGATGAAACCCCGAATGCTCCTGAAATCCCTGTAGGTCATGGTCCTATCAAGAGTAAGAATTTTGTTGTTCAGAAAGTGGGAGATGTTCTCCGTCTGAAGCAATTGGAAACTTATCATTTCATGATGGCAGGTCCTGAGGGTGCTATTGTTGAAGAATGGGCATGCTACCATGACAATGATGGCTTACGCTTTACAAATACAAAAGCTGCATTGTAATTTATAAAACATAATACCATGAGAAAGATAAATCATATTGGAATACCTGTTCAACAACCGGTACCGGGTGAAGTTTATAATGAGGGAATGAAGGTTTACCTGACTGATTTTGCCCAAAGTCCAAATAAGATAGAATTTCTTCGTTTTGATAAAGATAGCTGGATGCCTGAAAAAATTCAGAAATTGGCTCATATTGCATACGAAGTTGACGATCTAGATAAAGAGTTGGAAAATGCGAAAGTTTTACTTCCCAAGACAGTTGTTAATGAAAGTTTGACCATTGCATTCATTGAAGAAGAGGGTATTGCTTTGGAATTGATGCAGTTTAATTAAATAAAAAAAATATGATACATAAATTTATAAATGACCCGGATAATCTGACTTCTGAATTATTGGAAGGTTATGTGATGGCATATAGTGATCAAGTAGCTATTGGAGGAGAAAATATCATTGTACGTGCACATGCCAAGTCAGAAGATAAAGTGGCTGTTATTACTTTGGGTGGTTCGGGACACGAACCTGCATTAAGTGGTTTTGTAGGAGAAGGTATGTTGGATTGTTCGGTAGTGGGAGATATTTTTGCTGCTCCGGGTGCCCAACGTGTTTTTCAGGCTTTACAGTTATTCAAGCGTGAGGCTGGTATTTTGTTAGTGGTATTGAACCACTCAGGTGACGTGATGAGTGCAAATATGGCATGTCAGTTGGCGGAACGTGTAGGTATCAAGGTGAAGACAATTCTTACCCATGATGATATCAGTGCCGGACTTGATGCTCCCGATGACGATCGTCGTGGATTGGCGGGTTGTGTTCCTTTGATTAAGATTGTGGGAGCTGCTGCAGAAGAAGGAAAATCTTTGGATGAGATTATTGAGATTGGCGAGCGTTTCAACAAAAAGGTTGCAACTTTAGCAGTTGCTATGAAGTCTTGTACACATCCACAAAATGGAATGATGATTTCAGAACTTCCTGACGGGGAGATAGAAATCGGTATGGGGCAACATGGTGAAGGTGGCGGCGGACGTAAAAAATTGGTTTCAGCGAATGAAACAGCAGAAGAAATGATTGGTCTGTTGATGAAGAAATTGCAGCCTAAAGCTGGTGACAAAGCATTGTTGATAATCAATGGTGTAGGTGCTACTACTCACATGGAAATGAATATCGTATATCGCAAGGCACATCAGGTTTTGGAGAATGCCGGTCTTGAGGTAGCAGCAAGCCGTATCGGTGAATTGCTGACAGTTCAGGAACAAGCAGGTTTCCAGATGATCCTTGGTTTGTTGGATGCCGATCATGTTGATTATCTGAATAATAAAATGTCGAATGCTCCATATTGGACGACTATTGGAAAGTAAACATGAATAAACTGACAGTAGAAGATTTTAAAAAAATGCTCCGTAATGCATTGGCTTGCATTACGGAGCGTGCTGATGAGTTCTCCAAATTAGATGCGGTGTTGGGTGACGGTGATCATGGTACAGCTATTGTACAAGCGATGACTGCCATTGTGGATACTGCTGAAAAAGGGACAGAATTCAAGACGATGCTGAACGATATGGGATTTAACGTGATGTTGCAGATTAGTGGTTCTACCAGTACCTTGTTAGGAGGCTTTTTCCTGGGAATGAGCGATCACGTGGAAGGTATGGAGCTGGATGCAATAGCTGTGAAAGCAATGTTTGCTGGTGGGCTTGCCGGCGTAAAAAAACAGACGAAGGCGCAACGTGGTGATAAAACTATGATGGATGCCTTGATCCCGGCTGTAGAAGCAATGCAGAGTATTGATTCAAGTGATATTAAAACAATTTTGGAAGCTGGTGCAGCAGCAGCTTTACAGGGAGCTGAAGCAACTAAAAACATGAAAGCAAACTTTGGACGTGCCCGTAACTATGGCGAACGTTCTATTGGTTATGCTGATTCGGGTGCTTCTTCGTGGTCTTGTATGTTTGATGCGTTTGCAAAAGCGTTATAAGTAAACTTAAAGATAGATAGAAAGAAATTAAGATATGGCTGATTTAGATGATTTGAGAGAAGGCTGTAATTTTGGTTTAGGAGTTGCTTCTGCCAATCAGAGCTTTCATGTAAAAGGGGCGGAAAATCTTCCATGGGGAATGAAAGACCGTTTGTCTCGTATATTTAACCCTAGAACTGGTAAGACGGTGATGCTTGCTTGTGATCATGGTTTTATCATGGGACCTACTTCCGGTTTGGAACGTATTGATTTGAATATTGTTCCGCTGATTGAATATGCTGATTGCTTGATGTGTACTCGTGGTATTCTTCGTTCTGTAATACCACCTACTACCAATAAACCTATTTGTTTGCGTTCTGATGCTGGTACTTCTATTCTGACATCATTGAATGATAATGTATTGATTGATGTTGAAGATGCTATTCGTATGAATGTATCTGCAATGGCAGTGATGTTGTCTATTGGAGATGCAGAACATGAGGCTACAACGGTGGCAAACTTGTATAAGGCGGTGGATAAGGGTACTCGTTATGGTATACCGGTAATGGGAGTAACGGCTGTTGGTAAAGATATGGCACGCGATGCTCGTTATTTTGGTTTGGCTTCTCGTATTGCAGCCGAAAATGGCGCGAATATCGTGAAGACTTATTATTGTGATGGCTTTGAAAAGGTGGTTGCTGCATGTCCGGTACCTGTAGTGATTGCAGGTGGTAAGAAGTTACCTGAGTTGGAAGCACTTGAACTATGCTATAAAGCTATTAATGAAGGTGCGGCCGGTGTTGATATGGGACGTAATGTATTCCAGTCAGAAGCTCCTGCAGCAATGATACAGGCAGTTAGTGCAGTAGTACATGACAATATGAAACCAACACAGGCATTAGAACTGTTCAATGAATTGAAAAATAAGTAACAACGACTGCAAAATAAAACATGATGAGGTTTTATATATTTGTTATAACTATTTTTTTATGTGGTTTTCGGGCGGCAGCACAGGATAAGATCCTGGTTGCCGGTTCCGGGAATCCATTTATCCTGCTTGTAGATAAACAGACTGGAAAGGTAGAATGGAAACATTCATTAGAGAAAGGGGAAGAATGTAATACGGTAGCTTTGACTAAAGATGGTAACGTTTTATATTCTTATAAGAAAGGTGCAAAGGTGGTGACATGGGATCATCAAGTAGTATGGGATTTTCCTGCACCGGATAAGACAGAACTCCAGTCAGCCACTATATTGCGTAATGGTGGATTTTTATTGGGAATCTGTGGAAATCCTGCACGTTTTATTGAGCTGGATAAAAAGGGGAGAAAGGTGAATGAGACTACATTTGATTTGGGTATAGAAAAGCCTCATAGTCAATTTAGGCAGGTATTTCAGTTGAAAAATAAAAATTATTTGATACCGGTTATGGCTAAACGTAAGGTTATAGAAATAAGCCGGAAAGGTAAATTGATTGCTGAACATAAGATAGATGGAGGAGCTTTTTCTTCACTGGAACTGTCGGATGGTAATTTGTTGTTACCTTGTGGAGATGTTCACTATTATATTGTTATAGATCGCAATACAGGTAAGGAACTAAAACGAGTAACTTCTCAAGAAGTAAAAGGGGCCGCTTTATGGTTTGTAGCCCAAATTTTGGAGTTGAGTAATAAAAATTTGTTGATTTGTAATTGGTGCGGACATACGAGAGGAACAGTTGTAGACGTACCACAATTAATTGAGCTAGATAGAGAAGGTAAAGCCGTATGGACTTTGAATGACAAGCAGAATATTGGTTTGGTTTCTGCAGCCTGTTATCTGAAGAATTTTCGGTTACCGGATTTGAAATAGAGATATTAACTTTAAAAAGGTAGTATGAGTAAAAAACTGATAGTAATGTCTGTATGCATTGCTTTAGTATTTCCGACTATGGCACAGCGGAAAGCAAAAGTAAATGCGCCTGTTACGTGGGCGGAGAGTATTGCCGTAGCTAAAAATCAGGCTAATGCTGAAATGCAGAAGACTTGTTTGCCAGTTGCATCAAAAATTATAAAAGCTAAGGCTGCTGCAGAGCCTTTTTCTGCGGATGTGACAGGACTTGATGAAATGGTGTTGTACACATGGGGAACAGTAGACGGAACCAGTGATGATCAGGCAATATGGGCGAATGCCAAACTTATTGCAGCAGATGGTTCTTCTGTTTGGTTGAATGATTTGAAGGATACTTTTAAAAAAACAGGTAGCGGTAGTTTGCGCATGAAGGGAAATGCCAAAGGTGAACCAGTTATCATGAAAGGTAAACGTTATGATCGTACGATTATGGCTAATGCCAATGCACAGATTGTGGTTCCTTTGGATAAGAAATATGTACGTTTTGAAGCGGAAATCGGTTTAGAGAACCGTTCTTCGTCGGGTACGGTTATTTTCCGTTTACAAGGTATTACTGGTGCAGAAGCCGCAGCAGATATCGTGAAAAAATATCCGACAGAATCTACCTGGTTCTTGCCTTTTGCCGGTAGTGATATGAAAGCTTTGGTTACAACATATGATGCTTCTATTGAGAAACACATAGTAACTTCTGTTGTAAACTTGCTGAAAGATAAGTCTTATTTTAATGCGCAAATTGCGCAGATTTCTTCCAAATCTTCATTGGATGAACAGGTTATTGGTTATTTGAATTTGGCACAAGATGCCATGAAAGTATATCAGTTGCAGAGTTCTTTGAGTTGGATCAATTTGCGCGCCATTGAGGATGCTTACAATGATATGGTTAAAATTTCTGGTTTTGATGCAAATATTAACCAGACTAAACTAGTTCAGTTGAAACAACTTTGTGGAAAAGGATTTGCTGGTATCTATAAAAATGATGTTGTTGCCATACAGGATGCAAAGAAAGCTTTAGATCTGAAACGTGAGATCCTTTTAGCAAATCCGACGTTGGACGTGGATAAAATTATTGTAGGTCGTTATAAGATAGGTACTAGTGCACGTCAGATAAACCCTCGTGCTTTGGGTACTCAAAATAACAACTGGTCTAACCAGACCTCTGCTCCTCGTGGAGGATTTAATGCTGAAATTGTAGAACTGTCTGATTTGCGTGGAGATGTTAAGGTTCGTACTATTTTTAAGCCTACTAATGGTTCCTCGGTTCCTGATTTGAAATTGCATTGGGATGCTGAACGTTTGATGTTTTCTATGGTAGATACGGACAAACGATGGCAGGTATTCGAGGTGAGATTGGATGGTACAGGCTTGAAGAAACTGATAGAGACTCCTGAAAAAGATTTGGAATTCTTTGATGCTACTTATCTACCTTCCGGTAAGCTTATTGCAGTGTCCAATATTGGATATAATGGTGTACCTTGTGTAAATGGTAATGATGAAGTAGGTAATATGTGCCTTTATGATCCGAAAGACCGTTCTTTGCGTCGACTGACTTTTGATCAGGATGCAAACTGGGCTCCTACAGTTATGAATAATGGCCGTATCATGTATACTCGTTGGGAATATACGGATTTGACACATTATTTTTCTCGCTTTGTAATGCACATGAATCCTGATGGTACAGAGCAGAAGTCTTTGTATGGTAGTGGCTCTTATTTCCCGAATAGTATTTTTGATGCAAAACCTCTTCCGGGGCATGCTTCTCAGTTTATAGGTGTTATTTCTGGCCATCATGGTGTGGCACGTTCAGGACGTCTGATGTTGTTTGATCCATCAAAAAGTCGTAAATCAGAAAAGGGAATGTTGCAGGAACTGCCTTTTCGGGATCGTAAAATTGAACCGATTGTAAAAGACCGTTTGGTGGATGGTGTATGGCCACAATTTATCAAACCTTATCCTTTGACGGATAAATATTTTTTGGTTACTGCCAAACTAGATGAAAATTCACTTTGGGGTATTTACTTGATTGATATTTATGATAATCTGACCTTGATTGCAGAGTTTGAAGGTGAAGGTTTGATTTGCCCTATTCCTGTAAAGAAGACTCCAGTACCTCCTGTAATACCTGATAAGATTGTTCCGGGAGACAAAGAAGCTACCGTATTTATTCAGGATATTTATGAAGGTGAGGGTCTGAAAGGAGTACCTCGTGGTACAGTGAAATCATTCCGTGTATTAGCTTATGAATATGCCTATAATAAGACTCCGTCTGATCATTGGGCACAAGGAGTACAGAGTGGTTGGGATATCAAACGTCTTTTAGGTACTGTACCTGTAGAAGAAGATGGTTCTGCTATCTTTAAGATTCCTGCTAATACTCCGATCGCATTACAACCATTGGATTCTGAAGGACGTGCAGTACAGTGGATGCGTAGCTGGTTGACTGGTATGCCGGGTGAAACTGTATCCTGTGTAGGTTGTCATGAAGATCAAAATCAATTACCTATTCCGAAACGAGTAAAGGCATCTACCATTCCTCCTCATAAGATTACTATACCCGAGGGAGGACAGCGCTCTTTTACATTTGATCTTGAAGTACAGCCTATTTTGGATCGTGCTTGTGTTTCTTGTCATGACGGTTCCAATAAATTGGCTGATTTTAGAGGAGGACGTATTGATGAATTCTCTGGATTTGGTGAAAGTTATCTGAATTTGCATCCATATGTCTATCGTCAAGGACCGGAGGCAGAAATTGAAGTTCTAAATCCATATGAATATCATGCTTCTGCCAGCCAACTTGTCAAAATATTAAGAACTGGACATCATGGTGTGGAATTGACTGATAAGGAATGGAAAACGATCTATAACTGGATTGATTTTAATGCTCCTTATCATGGTAAGTTTAAAGCTAATATCTTTAAAGGGGTTGAACAGATCAGTCGTCGTAAAGAGTTAGCTGATAAATATGCAAATGCTGGTGTAGACTGGCAGGCTGAAATCCGTTCGTATGCTCAATATCTGGAATCGCGAGAGAAACCGACTCCTGTGAAACCTGAAAAGAAAGAGTATAAGGATAAGGAAGTGAAAGTAAAAGGATGGCCTTTTGATAAGATCATGGCTCAGACAATGATTAGTAAAGAAGGTGATTCGAAGATGAGTATTGAGTTGGCTCCGGGTATAAAAATGAACTTTGTTCGTATTCCTGCCGGTTCATTCGTGATGGGTAGTAATCGTGGACATTCAGATTATTCACCAGCTAATAAACAAGTGGTGAAGAAAGCATTCTGGATGGGGGAAATAGAAGTCAGTAACGAGCAATTCCGTACTATTTTCCCAGAGCATAATAGCCGTTTCGACAGACAGTTGTGGAAAGACCATGTGCATCAGGGATATCCAGCTAACCAACCGGAGCAACCTGCTATTCGTGTCAGTTGGGAAGAGGCCATGGCTTTCTGCCAGAAGTTAAGTGAGAAGACTGGTAAGAATATCACATTGCCAACAGAAGTACAGTGGGAGTGGGCATGTCGTGCCGGTAGTGACGATGCTTTCTGGTATGGTTCATTGAATACGGATTTTGCTAAATTTGAAAATATGGCAGATAAGCAGTTGAATAAGATGGCTGTTCGTGGAGTAAATCCACAACCAATGAAAGAAACTGATTCGTGGTATAAGTATTATACTTTCCAACCTAAGGAAAATGGTGTAGATGATGGTAACATGTTGCAAGTGAAGGGAGGCGGTTATCAAGCTAATCCATTTGGATTGTACGATATGCAGGGGAATGTTTCTGAATGGACGCGTTCTGACTATTTACCTTATCCATATAGTGAGAAAAATCAGGGAAGTGGTACGGAGAAAGTGGTACGTGGCGGTTCTTGGACAGATCACCCAAAAACATGTACAGCTTATTACCGTAGATCATATTTGCCTTGGCAGAAAGTATATAACGTCGGTTTCCGTGTGATTATAGAAGATTAATAAGTGATTGATAGACCGGCGCTTGTATCCTTAATAAAAGGATAGTGCGCCGGTTTCTTTTTAGACTAAAATGATGAAGGAGCAGAATAAAATAGGATTAGTGGCCGGCCCATGTAGCGCAGAAAATCGTATGCAGATGTTGGAAACGGCAAGAGGATTAAAAAATATAGGAGTTAATATCTTGCGTGCCGGTTTATGGAAACCCCGTTCTAGATATGGTACATTTGAGGGAGTGGGTGAACGCGGATTAGTATGGCTGAATGAGATACAACAGGAGTTGGGAATGAAAGTTATGACTGAGGTTGCATTGCCTGCCCATGTAGAGGTTGCTATGAAAGCGGGAGTAGATATGGTATGGATTGGTGCACGAACAACTGTAAATCCATTTATGATGCACGAGTTGGCGGAAGCATTACGCGGTTTTAATATTCCTGTTTGGATAAAGAACCCGGTATCTCCGGATATTGAACTTTGGCTTGGAGCAGTTGAACGGCTTCAACATTCAGATGTGCAAGATATTCGTGTGATCCATCGTGGCTTTTGTACAATAGATAGTGCTCCTTATCGAAATGCTCCTCTTTGGGAGTGTTTGGATGGATTTCGTGCGCATTTTCCCAATATACCTTTTTATTGTGATCCGAGTCATATTGCTGGAAAACGTGAATTATTGGCTTCAGTTTGCAAGAAAGCATTATCTTTGCATGTGGATGGTTTGTTTATTGAATCGCACTGTTGTCCACAGAAAGCTTTATCGGATTCTGCTCAGCAGCTTACTCCTGATGGTTTGGCTGAGTTGCTGCATACTTTGAATGTGTCTATAGAACAATAATATGAAGAAATTTCTTTCCTCTGTAAAGAATATGTTTATATCTTGGCGATTTGCCTTGATACTGTTGGTGATATATGCTATTGTATTAGCAGTGGCAACTTTTATAGAGAAAGTTCAGGGTACCTCTGTTGCCAGAAAACTGATTTATAACCAACCCATATTTTATTTGCTTCAGTTGCTAATGGTAATGCAATTTATTGTAATTGGTATTCGTATGCAACTTTGGAAACAACGTAAGTATGGCATATGTCTGTTCCATGTTTCTTTTATCGTCATTTTGACAGGAGCTTTGGTTACAAATTTGTTTGGTTTTGAGGGGATCGTACATATTCGGGAGGGAGAAACAACTTCTCAGTTGCATCTTACGGATGGAACACATGAATTGCCTTTTACGATTCACCTAGACGATTTTAAATTATTGCGTTATCCGGGATCGCACAGTCCGTCTTCTTTTGAGAGTTTTCTTACGATTTCTTCTGATAGTGATACACGTGCTGAACATATTTATATGAACAAGGTGATATATGAACAAGGATATCGTATCTATCAATCTTCTTACGATTCGGATGAGCAAGGGACTGTTTTGTCTGTAAATCATGATGGTTGGGGTACAGGTATTACTTATATAGGATATTTGTTGCTTCTTGTGGGGATGTTGTTGACTGTGGTAGACCCAAAATCTCGTTTTCGCCAATTAGCCAGACAATTAAAAAAGGCTGTACCGGTATTGTTGTTATGCTGTTTTCCATCCTGTCTGTCTGCTCAGGAAGTAATCTCTAATCAATTAGAAAAAAATACTATTCCTGCCGCACAAGCAGAGGAATGGGGGCGCATGCAGATACAATGTCCTACGGGACGTATTGAACCTATAAATACCTATACATCTAAACTGCTGCGTAAACTTTACCGAAGTGAAACTTTCGAGGGATTACGTTCAGAACAGGTTATTTTCGGTTTTCTTATAAATCCTTCTTATTGGAGTAATATACCTTTTATTCGTCAATCCAACAAAGAAATGGCTCGAGAATTAAAGTTACCTTCAGATAAATATATTCGTTTTTCTGATTTATTTGATGAAGAAGGACGTTATGTTATTGCTGATGCCGTAGAACGTGCATATTCTCGTCCTGTGTCAGAACGTTCACGGATAGAAAAGGATTTATTGAAATTGGATGAAAAGGCAAATATCCTTTATTCTTTGCAGCAAGGTCAGATGTTAGCTTTTTTCCCTTTACCGGAAGATGTGGATGGTAAGTGGTATTCACCAGGTGATGATTTGAAAGAATTCTCGGGTAGAGACTCTATGTTTGTTTCTAAAATATTCCCTTGGTATTTGGCGGAGTCTTACAATGCTCTGCGTACAGGTGACTGGTCGGCATCAAATGAAGTATTATCTATGATGAATGTGTATCAGCAAAAACGAACTACAACAGGTTTATTGACAGATAAACAAATTTCATGGGAATTGTTTTATAATCGTGCTGAATTATTCTTTTGGTCGGCTGTGGGATATATGACCGTAGGTTTATTGCTTCTTTTAGTTTCTGTCTGGTTTTTGTTGAAATCCAAACGTTGGCTTCGGGTAGTTACCATTGTGTTAATGGTAGGTGTAGTAGTTTTATTCCTATTGCAAACTTTTGGTATTGGTATACGTTGGTATATTTCTGGTCGGGCTCCTTGGGCTAACGCTTATGAATCGATGGTTTATGTGGCGTGGGCTACAGTCTTGGCAGGACTTTTGTTTATCCGTCGTTCATCAATGACTTTGGCATTGGCTGCTTTCTTTGCTGGTATTATTCTGTTTGTTGCTAATCTCAATTTTATGGATCCTGAGATAACTCCTTTAGTACCTGTACTGAAATCATATTGGTTAATGATACATGTAGCGGTCATTACTGCAAGTTATGGTTTCTTCGGCATGAGTTTCCTGTTAGGTCTGCTTTCATTGGGGTTTATGGCGTCAGACAAGAAGTCGGTGTTGTTGAACCCTCATATTCGTGAATTGCGGATTATTAATGAAATTTCTCTTAATATTGGTCTGTATTTATTGACTGCTGGTATCTTTTTGGGTGCCGTATGGGCGAATGAATCATGGGGGCGTTATTGGGGATGGGATCCTAAAGAAACCTGGGCTCTTATTACAATGATTGTTTATGCCTTTGTTCTGCATGCCCGTTTTATTTCTTATCTGCGTTCAGATTATGCCTTTAGTGTGATGTCTGTTTTTGCGTTAGCATCAGTATTAATGACTTATTTTGGAGTAAACTATTACCTTTCCGGTTTGCATTCTTATGGTAGTGGTGATACACCACCGGGGTTACATGCAGTTCTCATTGTGTTTGGCTTGGCTTTGGTACTGGCTTTGTATGTAGGAGAAAAACAGCGTAAACGTTTGTTATAGTGAATTTTATTACTAAGTAGTATTGAATTATTTAGTAGGTTCAAAATTTATAATATTTGGTACAATATTGCAAAAAAGATTGGAGAAATGCCGTTATCTTTGTTTTTGTAATATAAATCTTATTTTAAAGTAATACTGTGATGAAACAATGTAAAATATTCGTTTGGGCTGTGGGGATACTTATGGTGTGTAATCCAATGAATGCTCAAGATGTTCTTTCCAAGAAACGTATAAAAGAGGCTGACCCTAAAGTTATAGGTACACGTGTTGTAAATAAGTTTATTATAACTCCACATACTCGGTTTGGAAATCCTCGTGCAGAAAAAGCTCCTAATTATATTACTTATCCTGATGCTTGTGCGTGGTTGGGAGCATTGTGGTTTAGTAAAGCTATCAAAGATAAGGATATGCAACAACGTCTGAAGGATCGTTTCGAACCTTTATTTACTACTGAAAAAAGCATGTTGCCCAAAATGGTACATGTAGACTATAATGTCTTTGGTTCTGTACCTTTGGAAATTTATATGCAGAAATTGGGAGATTATAAGTATTTTGATTTAGGTATGAAATATGCTGATACTCAATGGGAAGTGCCAGCTGATGCTAAACCTGAACAGAAAGCGTATGCAGATCAGGGATTTTCTTGGCAAACTCGTGTTTGGATTGATGATATGTTTATGATTACTACTATTCAGTCACAAGCCTATCTTGCTACAGGTGATCGTAAATATATAAATCGTGCTGCTGCTGAAATGGTAATGTATCTGCAAAAAATACAACGTCCTAATGGGCTTTTCTATCATGCTCCTACGGCTCCTTTCTTTTGGGCACGTGGAAATGGCTGGATGGCGGCAGGAATGTCACGTCTTCTCGCTGTTTTACCAAAAGATAATCCCAACCGTACTGTTATCATGGAAGCTTATAAAAAGATGATGGCAACTTTATTGGAGAATCAGGATCCAGATGGCATGTGGCATCAATTAATAGACGAGCCGGCATCCTATAAAGAAACTTCGGGTACAGCTATGTTTACCTATGCTATGTTGGTGGGAGTAAAACATGGTTGGTTAGATAAAAAAACTTATGAGTCTGCTGCATTGAAAGGTTGGTTAGCATTGGTTTCTTATCTGAATGCCGATGATGAATTGACAAATGTTTGTGAAGGTACCAATATAAAGAATGATAAGAATCATTATATGACTCGTAAACAGATTACGGGAGATTTACATGCACATGCTCCTTTATTATGGTGTGCTACGGAGCTTTTAACTAAATAAGAAGTTAATATCGCTCTAAAAAAAACTATATAATCTTTGCATAATGAAAAAATAGCGTACTTTTGTGTCACAATAATACGTTGAAAACACAAACTACTACATGAAGAAATTTGTTCTATTGCTATTTTCATTATTAACTATTTTGCAAATATTTGCTCAGAATGATAATGAGACATTCTATTTTTCAAATTTGAATTTGAAAGATGGTTTGTCTCAAATTTCTGTTATTAAAATATTACAAGATTCTAAAGGTTTTATGTGGTTTGCTACACGTAATGGTTTGAACCGTTATGATGGTAGTGAATTTATTGTATACAAGCATGTGCCAGGAGATTCATTGACATTGAGTGATAATAATATAATATCTCTGGTAGAAGATAAGAATCGGAATTTATGGGTGGGTACGGCACGTGGATTGAATAAGTTGGATTTGAAAACCAATCACATCAAGCGGTATTCTGATAAGAAACATGGTGCACTTGCGAAAGTAGATATACGTAGCCTGTTTGTTGATAGCCGTAATAGATTGTGGGTAGGTACTTCCAGAGGATTGTATCTTTATGTACGTGAGATGGATATGTTTCAGCGGTTGGACTTGAATGGTAAAATCAAGGATGAGTATATTTCAGTTATTCATGAAACAAAGGAACATCAGATACTGATTGGGACTGCTACTAAGGGATTATTTGTCTGTGATATGAATATGAAAGAGCAAAAGCATTTTACTATGGATACTCCTAATTTGCGTTTGCCCGATAATTATGTTGGTACACTTTATGAAGACTTGGAAGGACATATCTGGGGAGGAAGTAATGCCGGCGGATTGTTTCGAATAGATATTGAAAAAGAGAATATTATAACTTATCATAAAGGAAATAGCATATTAACGACGAATAGCATCCGTTGTATTGCTGAATCTCATGATAGGCTACTGATTGGAACTTTTGACGGGCTTTATTCAATGAATCTTTCTGATAATTCTTTTTGGAAGCATACGGATGCATCATTGGAACGAGGTAATTTAAGCCATTTTTCTATTTATTCTTTATTTGTAGACAGTAGCCAGACAATATGGGTCGGAACTTATGCTGGTGGTGTCAGTTATTCAAGCCGATTTAATAATCGTTTTGATTTTCATGATCCTACTTCTGTGTTTGATGCTTTGTTTGGTATTTACGGGAGTATGGTTTGTACTGAGGGTGGGTGTTTATATATGGCTACTGAAGGGCGTGGTTTGCTTGATTATAATTTGAATAATAGTAAATATTATTATTATCCGATAGATAATTCATCCCGGTTGCAATACAGTCAAAATATAATCAAAGGTTTGTTGTTGGATGGAAATACTCTTTGGTGTGGTACGAATAAAGGAACTATTTATCAGTTTGATACCCGTACGAAACAATATAAGTTGTATTATCAGTTACCGAAGGAAATGTCTATTTATGCCATGACTCCCGCTCATGATGGAGGACTATGGATCGTAGGTTCTGATCCGAAAACAGGATTGATACATTTGTCAGCGAAAAAAATATTTTTGGATAAGTTCCCTCTTCATGATGGGAAGGATTCTTGTCAGATAGCAAGTTCTCGTTGTATTCTTAAATTGAGGGATGGAGTTTTATTAATAGGAACGCGTAATAATGGATTGGTCAAGTATGATGCTAATAAGCAGGAGATTACTTATTATAATACGGATGCCAAGAAACCATTCAGTTTGTTGAATAATTATGTGACAAGTATTATTCGTGATGCTTCCGATCGTATTTGGATTGGTACTTTTGGAGGTGGAATTTCTCTATATGATGAATACAAAGGAGTTCTTAAGACTATTACTCGGGAACAGGGATTGATAGATAATGATGTTTGTGCCATCGTTGAAGATAGAGATCATAAACTTTGGATTAGTACAAGTAACGGAATATCTGAATTTGACCAGGAAAAGGAACAATTCATAAATTATAATTCTCTGAATGGAATTGGAGTTTATGAGTTTACTCCTCATAGTGGTATGCTTTTGCCTAATGGTGAGGTTTGTTTTAGTGGAAATAATGGATTTGTGACTTTTAATCCACAGGAACTACAATTGAATTCTTTTGTCCCTCCTTTGGTATTTACGCGGTTAGTGGTGAATAACGAGGTTATTGAAGTCGGAGATGAAACGGGAATATTGTCTTCTGTCTTGGATGATGTAAAGGAGATAGATTTGGATTATAGCCAGAATAATATATCTATTGGTTATTGTGCCTTGAATTTTGTATTTGCTCGTCAAAATCAATATGCTATTTTTTTGGAAGGCTATGATAAAGATTGGAATTATATTGGTAACCGTCGGGAGGCTTATTATACAAATTTGAGTCCAGGAACTTATGAATTTAAGGTGAAAGCATCTAATAATGATGGAGTATGGAGTCAAGAGACTCGTAAAATAAGGATTGTTGTTCATCCTCCTATTTGGGAAACATGGTATGCTTATCTGTTTTATGTTGTTACTTTTGTGTCTGTACTGGTGTTAATCATGTACTATATCTTCAAGAAACAGAAGTTGGAACGTGAGCTACAATTCCAGCAAAAAGAACAGCAGCAATTGGAAGAATTTCATCAGGCCAAAATTCGTATGTTTACTAATTTTTCGCATGAACTTCGTACCCCGTTGACCCTGATTATTGCTCCATTACAAGAGTTGGTAGCTATGCCAGAATTTTCTTCAGTAGTAAAGAATAAACTCGGTTTGATATTCAGTAATGCCCAGCGCTTGTTGTTATTGGTAAATCAGTTGATGGATTTACGTAAGAATCAAGAGGGTAAACTGAAATTGCGTATTATTAAAAGTGATATGTATCTTTTTTTATTGGAGATATATTATGCATTTAACCATTTGGCTGCGAAAAAATCCATAAATTTTACATTCGAGAGGAAAGTAGAACAATTAATGGCATGGTTTGATAAAACATTAATTGAAAAAGTAGTATTTAATTTATTATCCAATGCTATGAAATTTACGCCGAATGGTGGTAAAGTGGTATTCTCTTTATCCCAAATATCCTCTTCTGCTTTGCCTGCCGAATATCAGTCGGAATTAAGTAAGTTGCCTGTCAATACGGAATTTGTATGTTTGTCTGTAGCAGATTCTGGTAAGGGAATTCCTGATGAGGAGATAAAAAATATATTTGCTCCTTTTTATCAGGGAGAAGATGATAATAAGGAAAATGTAGGTACAGGTATTGGTCTGAGTTTGACGAGATCCATCGTACATTTGCATCATGGAATTATCACAGTCTCCAAAAATCAACCAACAGGTACTGTCTTTAATGTTTATATTCCCATTAGTAGTTTTGTTTATGAAGAAGATCAATTGGTGAAGGAGGAGACAGTAGAGGACGTGATACCCGTGGATAAAGCTATGCATTTTGATATTGAAAAGAAATGGACTATCCTTTTGGCTGAAGATAACGATGAGGTGAGAAGGTATGTCAAAGAGTGTCTTGAACCCTATTTTTACATATTGGACGTCGATAATGGAAAAGATGCTTTGGAGCTGAGTCTTGAAAAGTATCCGGATCTGATACTTAGCGATATTATGATGCCTAAAATGGATGGATTAGAGTTATGTTCACGCGTGAAGCAGGATTTACAATTGGGGCATATACCTGTTATTTTGATGACAGCAAAATCTATGGTGGTTCATATCAAAGAAGGTTTTTCAGTGGGAGCCGATGATTATATAGTAAAGCCATTTTGTATGGATGTGCTTATATGTCGTATTAACAATATATTGGAGTCTCGAGAAAAGCTGAAAAAGCTTTATGGTAAAAAGTTCTCTCCTGAGGCTATGGGGATTGAAATTGTATCGGGGGATGATCGGTTTACACAGAGTTTCTTTGAACTTATAGAGAAGAATATATCCAATCCTGAATTGGGTATTGATTTATTGAGTCAGGAATTAGGCTTGAGTCGTGCTAATTTATATCGGAAATTGAAAGCTGTAACAGAACTTTCACCGACAGAACTTATTCGTAATAAACGTTTGGAGGTAGCAGCTAAATTATTGTTAGAATCAGACTATACAGTTTCAGAAGTGGCTGTTTATACAGGTTTTAATAGTCACGCATATTTTACGAATTGCTTTAAGTCATTTTATGGATATTCTCCTTCTGAATGGGTACAAAGACATCATGAGAATAATGAAAATGTCTGATAATTATAGTCTCTTGCTGCTTTTGGAATAGAATTTCAAGCGAATAAGACAATATTTAAAATTACGCTGGGATAAATCGCCTATCTTAGTGCCCTAGAATATAAACATTAAAAATAAAGTATGATGAAGTTTAAGACAGGATTAGTTTCTTTATTGGTAGTTTGTGGAGCTTGTAGCCAAACACCTCAAAAAGTAGATGTTATAAAGGATAGTTTTGATTTTGCCGGTCAGCAGTTGAAGTATGCGTTTACACAGATTGACTCTGTGAATGCTGCTGTGTCAGAAGAGGCGCCGAAAAAGAAATTGGTGTCTCCACGTACTATAGCTGATGACGGCTCTTTTAAGATGGTAGCGTCTAGAGATTGGACTAGTGGATTCTTCCCGGGAGAGTTGTGGTATATGTATGAGTATACGCAAGATGATTATTGGAAACAGAAAGCGGAAGATTTTACAGCGCCAATTGAGGATCAAAAGACTAATGGTGGTACCCATGATATGGGATTTAAGATGTATTGTAGTTTTGGTAATGGTTATCGTTTGACAAAAGACGCTGCTTATAAGGATATTTTATTGGAATCGGCGGCAACTTTGATTACACGTTATAAACCGACGATTGGTTGTATTCGTTCTTGGGATCACAGTCGTGACAAATGGGAATGTCCGGTTATTATAGACAATATGATGAATTTGGAACTGTTATATTGGGCATTTAAGGAAACTGGAGATTCTGTTTATTATAATATTGCTACCAATCATGCACGTACAACTATGAAAAATCATTTCCGTGATAATTACAGTTCTTATCATGTGATAGATTATGATACGATTACAGGTAATGTCCTCCATAAACATACTCATCAGGGATATAATCACGAATCTGCTTGGTCAAGAGGTCAGGCTTGGGGATTATATGGTTATACGATGTGTTATCGTGAAACAAAACTTCCTGAGTTTTTGACTCAGGCAGAGAATATTGCCAATTATATTTTTACTAATCCCACTATGCCTGATGATATGATAGCTTATTGGGATTTTGATGCCCCAGAAATTCCGAATGAACCGCGTGATGCATCTGCAGCTGCTGTAATGGCATGTGCAATGTATGAACTCTCTATGTATAATGCAGAAAAAGGGGAACAGTACAAAAAGTGGGCAGATACGATTGTGGAAAGTTTAAGCAATAATTATCGTGCAAAGTTGAATGGTGATTATGGATTTTTATTACTTCATAGTACAGGAGCACGTAATTTTGAACGAGATGTACCTTTGGTGTATGCTGATTATTATTTTTTGGAGGCATTGTTGAAGAAGGCAAAATTAGAGAAGGAAGGTACAGCTATTTTGTAAATTTAGATTTCAATAGGTATGAAGCGTTTTATATTATTGTTGGTGATATGTTGTTATGTTGTGGGGGACTTTTATGCAAAAGTGCCCACAACATACAATAAAATTCGTTTGACGGATAATTGGGAATTTCTTCGGCAAGATGTTGGAAATATATGGGAGTTGGTGCGTCCGGTAAAGAAAGGACAACCAGAAGAACAACCGATATGGACGAAGGTAACGTTACCCCATTGTTTTAATGCTGAGGATGCTGTTGATCCAGATGTGAATTATTATCAAGGGCCGGGGTGGTATAAAACCCGTTTGAAGTTAAATAACCCTTATCCGAATGGAAGAATTGTTTTGGAATTTGAAGGAGCCGGACAAAAAACGGATGTATATATTTATATGACAAAAGTCGGTAGCCATGTAGGTGGTTATGATAGTTGGAATATTGATATAACAGATGCTGTTCAAGCTTTTTTGGCGAGTAAAGAGGCTGATCGGTTTAAGGGAGAAATTCCTTTGAGTATTCGTTGTGATAATACGCGGGATGCAGAAATGATCCCGTCTGATTTATCGGATTTTAATGTGTATGGTGGTATTTATCGCTATTTAAATCTTGTATATTTACCTGAGGTTTCGTTTTCTTCTTTGAAGATAGTACCGACACTGGATGCCAAGATGAAGAAAGCTAATCTTTCTATATCTGGAATGTTGTATAACCCAGTAGATGTCCGTAAAGCATCTGTAGAGATTGCGATAAAAAATCCTAAAGGGGAGATTGTAACCACTCGTCGGTTGGAGGATATTACTCCGTTGGGAAATTTGGATTTGATGAATATACAGCTGGATAAGCCACAGCTTTGGGATGTGAACTCTCCTCTTTTATACACCTGTGAAGCTACAATAACGGCTAATGGGCAGAAGATGATTGCTAGCGAGCGTTTTGGCTTTCGTTCTTTTGAATTTGTAGAGAAAGGCCCCTTTCTTTTGAATGGCAGACGTCTTTTATTAAGAGGTACTCATCGTCATGAAGATCATGCAGGTGTGGGAGCGGCTATGACTGAAGAACAAATGATACAGGAAATGAAGATGATGAAAGAAATGGGCGTTAATTTTATACGCCTTGGGCATTATCAGCAATCTGAAATCATTCTCAATCTTTGTGACGAATTAGGAATTCTTGTTTGGGAAGAAATACCTTGGTGCCGTGGTGGAGTCGGTAATGAAACTTATCGTAATCAGGCTAAACGTATGTTGAATAATATGATTACTCAACACTATAATCATCCTGCTGTTATTATTTGGGGATTGGGTAATGAAAATGATTGGCCTAATGATTTCCCGGAATATAAACAAAGCGAGATACGTAGTTTGATGAGTGAATTGAATACGATTGCTCATCATATGGATGGAAGTCGTAAGACAGCTATTCGTCGTTGCGCTTTTTGTAGTGATATTGTAGACGTATATTCTCCGTCAATCTGGGCGGGATGGTATCGTGGTAATTATAAGGATTACCAGAATTTTTCCAAGGATGAAATGGAGAAAGTAAAACATTTCTTACATGTAGAGTGGGGAGGAGATAGCCATGCCGGACGTCATGCAGAGGCTGTAGCTCCTTTACGCAAAGAGGGAGAAGCAGAAGGTGATGTGGCTTTGAATGGTTCAGCATTAGTTTTGGAGAAAGGTGATTGGTCGGAAACTTATATTGTGAAGCTGATTGATTGGCATTTGAAAGAGCAGGAAAATATGTCATGGTTGACGGGTGCTGCTTATTGGCCTTTTAAAGACTTTTCTACTCCCGTTCGTCCGGAAAATCCAGTACCATATGTCAATCAAAAAGGTGTAATAGAACGTGATTTTACTAAGAAAGAAAGTTACTATGTTTTTCAATCCTATTGGACCGAGAAACCTATGTTGCATATTTATGGTCATGGTTGGCCGGTGAGATGGGGAAAAGATGGTGAGGAGAAAGAAGTGTTAGTTTACTCTAATTGCCAGGTTGTTGAATTGTTTCTAAATGGACAAAGTTTAGGTGTTCGTAGACGTAACAGTCAAGATTTTCCTGCTGCCGGATTACGTTGGAATGTAAGGTTTAAAAAAGGAGAAAATACACTTCGGGCGGTTGTTGTAGAAGGAAAGGAAACCTTGAATGATGAATTGGTTTTTGAATATCAAACTGAAAAATGGGGGAAAGAAACTGCATTTAAAGTGAAAAATACCCCTGTGGGTGATGGTGTAGTCGAAGTAGAAGCCCAATTAGTAGATGAAAAAGGAACAAGATGTCTTGATTCAAGAATATTTGTCTATTTTGATATAGCTGGTGATGGAGAACTGATTCAAAATCAAGGAACAGTGACAGGTTCACGGAAAGTACAAGCTAGAAATGGACGGGCTCAAATTAGAGTCCGTACTAATCAGGGGACTTCGTGTGTAGCTGTAAAAGCAGATCATGTTCAAACTTCTTTTGTAACGATAAAATAATATGCGACAAACAATTATATTTATATCTGTTCTGTGTGTATTCTTTTCTTGTACTTCACAGAAAAACGATAAAGAGTATGTAGAGGATGTACTGAAACGAGGTATTTTAGAGCGTGCTACTTTAAATATTCAGGAAGAACCGGTAACAATTACCTCTTTTATTGCGGAACGTAGCGCAGGTGATGTTCATGATTTTTACTCGGAGGGTGATTATTGGTGGCCTGACTCTTTGAATTTGGATGGTCCGTATATACGTCGTGATGGTGAAACGAATCCTGATAATTTTGTAGCTCATCGTCATGCAATGATACGTTTTAGTTCTATTGTTGGAAATTTGACTTCTGCATATCTTTTAACTAAAGATAAAAAATATGTGGAAGCAGTCATGAAACACGTGCGCGCCTGGTTTATCAATGAGGAGACATTGATGCGTCCCAGCTTGCAATATGCTCAGGCTATAAAAGGTATTGCTACAGGACGTGGTATTGGGATCATTGATACAGTACACCTTATGGAAGTGGCTCAGTCATTACTACAGTTGGAGAAAGCTGGAGTACTTTCAGAGGAAGACATTAATGGTTCTAAAAAATGGTTCTCTGACTATTTGAAGTGGATGTCTACTCATCCTTATGGAATTGATGAAATGAATGCCAAAAATAATCATGGAACTTGTTGGGTGATGCAAGCTGCCGTTTTTGCACGTTACGTTGATAATAAGGATATGATTAGGTTCTGTAGCGATCGTTATAAAGAAGTACTTCTTCCGAACCAGATGGCTGAGGATGGTAGTTTTCCGCGTGAAACGGCACGTACTAAACCCTATGGATATTCTTTGTTTAATTTAGATGCGATGGCTACAATTTGTCAGACTCTTTCTACTACAACGGATAATCTTTGGATTTTTTCTGTAGATAATACTAAGAATATGTTGAAAGGAATTGATTTTATTTTTCCATATGTTGTTGATAAGACCTCGTGGCCTTTTGTACACGATGTCATGTATTGGGATGAATGGCCTGTGGCTCATCCTTTCTTGATTTTTGGAGCATTACAAACAGGAAATAAGGAATGGCTTTCTGCATGGAGCGAATTGGAACATTTTCCAGAAACAGATGAAGTAATTCGTAATCTGCCGGTACGTAATCCTTTGCTGTGGATCTGAATTTGTAATACTGTATAAATTTAGAATACTATGAAACTGATCAAGAGTATAGGAATAGGAGTTTGTATTTTAAGTATGACATTCTCTGTAAGTGCTCAAAACAGGGTTGTTACTCAGCATACAACAGGGACTGTTGTTGAAGGTGAGGTAACAATGCTGGTCAGTCAGGATATAACGATAAAATATCGTCGTACTACTTCCCAAGGTGTTGCTGATGCAAGGTTAAATTATCAGTCGGGTATGGAACTTCCTTTCTTGGCTTTACCTTTATCAGAAACAGTAATGGTACGTTATCCCGATTATCGTATGGCTTATTGGAAAGATTACACTTACGTTCAGGGGTATATGTTTGAAGCTATGGATCGTTTGGGACAACTTACGAGAGATGATAAATATTTGAAATATATTAAGAAGTATATAGATCATTTCCTGGATGAAGAAGGTAATTATAAAGGAGGTGGTTTAACTAACTTAGATAATTTCATGACAGGTTCTGCTTTCTGTACTTTGTATGGACGTACTGGTGAAGAAAAATATAAGAAGGCGGCATTACAGATATTGAAAGCAGTGGATTTATATCCAAGTTCCGATGGACAGTTTTGGCATGGAAACCGTAGTCCGAATATGTGGATTGATGGCGTTTTTATGATGCAAATGTTTTTAATTCGTTGTGCTCAATTTGTAGGAGAAGCAGATTATTGTTATGATATAGCATGTCGTAACATCATTGCAGCAGCCCGGCATTTACAACGACCAGATGGTTTGGTGCTTCATGCTTGGACTACAGAACCAGAAAAAGCTGTTTGGGCTGATAAGACGACCGGACTTTCGCCTGAAGTTTGGAGTGAAGGAATGGGGTGGTATACATTGGTTGTACCTGAATTATTAGCAATATTACCTCGATCGCATCCGAATTACAAAGAAGTTCTTGATATCTATTTGAAGATGTGTAAAGGACTGAAAAATGTTCAAGATGAAAAAACAGGGGGGTGGTTTATGGTTGTTGATAAAGGCGATAACCCTTTAAATTTTATAGATCCTTCAGGTTCTGCGATGTTTACTTATTCTATTCAGCGTGGTATACAACTAGGACTATTAAAAGCTAAAGATTATATGTCAGTTGCTCAAAGAGGATATCATAGTTTGTTTCCTTTTGTGCAAGTAAATGAGCGAGGATTGTTGGATGTAATAGGAGCGTGTGATGGTGTAACAATTAAAAAGAATTTTGTAGAATACGTTACTGTACCCAAGATACTGAATGCCAAAGAGGCTGTTGCTGGTATATTATGGGCTGCTGTTATTATGGAAACCGATCAATTGAAAAAATAATTTAATTATGAATATACGTAAAATAATGGTAAGTATAGTGCTACTTCTGTCGTCTTTGACGGTAGGAGCAGTTTCTCATGATGAATTGCTGCGTATTAAGCAGAACTTTTCAGATATGCTGATACCGTCAGATGAGGATCCTTTTCATTTAAAATCAATTCTTATTTCCATTCCTCCCGAAGAGGAAATTTCAGATCAGGCTGTTGTAGAACTTCATCAAAGATATCCTTTGAGTATGGATAGGATGAAGTTGTATATATCTTCCTTATCTGAGGACGGAAGATGGCCAGATATTAATTATGAAGATAAAAAACGTTCAGGATGGGAGCCTAAAATACATGCGGAACGCATTTTAGAATTAGTAAAACTATATTATTCCCAGCAGACTCCATATTATCAGTCTTCAAATGTAGAGGCTGTGATCCATAAAGCATTAGGTTATTGGTTTCGGGTTAAACCGGTTTGTCTTAACTGGTGGTATAATCAAATTGGTATTCCTAAAACGTTAGGTACTGCATTTATTTTATTTGAACAGAAGCTGACTCCAGAAGAGAAAAAAGCTGCCATATCTGTAATGGAGAATGCAAAATTTGGTATGACCGGACAAAATAAAGTATGGCTTGCAGGAAATGTAATGATGCGTGCATTACTACAAAATGACGTTGCTTTGACAAAAGAGGCACGTGATATCATTGCATCTGAAATTGTGACTGGTGGTGCTGAGGGGATTAAGGATGACTGGTGTTTCCATCAACATGGTTCACAGCAACAGTTTGGTAATTATGGACTTTCTTTTGTGTCAGGAATGAGTTTCTTTTCCGGAGTATTTGCTGGTACTTCTTTAGCGTTTGATGAACAGCAATTAGGAATTATCAGTGCTTTGATAGATAAAGGTTATCGTTGGGTATTGTGGAAGGGAAAAATGGACGTTAGTGCTTTGGGACGTCAATTATTCCATCATGCACAGATACATAAAGCTTTAAGTCTTGCTTTTGCCGCTTCAGAATTAGGTGGTGGAAAATCAGAACAATGCTCAATAGTTGCTAAGACTTTATTAGATGAAAATTATAGTTCCAGACAGGTAAACTCATTAATCGGTCATAAGCATTTCTGGCAATCAGATTATACCATTCATCGTCGTCCTCAATGGATGGCTTCTGTAAAAATGGCATCCAAACGTGTAGTAGGTGTTGAAATGATGAATGGTGATAATATGCAGGGATATTATATGGCAGATGGTGCTACGTATATATATAAAAATGGTGAAGAGTATTTGGATATCTTTCCTTTGTGGGATTGGCGGAAGATACCAGGGGTAACAGCTTTTGAGGCAGACGCGCCTATGCCTTTAATTAAGAGTTATCAGCCTCGTAATCAATCTTCTTTTGTAGGAGGAATTTCTGATGGTAAACAGGGAATGGCATCAATGGAAATAAACCGTGCAGGTATAAAAGCTTATAAGTCATGGGTATTTACAGATGATTTTGTGCTCTGTCTTGGTGCAGGTATTAAGGCTGATAGTAATTTAGTTGTAACTACTTCTATTGAACAATGTCATAAAAAGGGAGAGTTAACTATATTGCAAGAAGGAAAATGGAGAAGTGTTGGTGATAAGCAGACATATTCAGGTGAAGAACAACGTTTCTTCCATAATCAAATGGGATATATTTTATGGAATAATCCTAAAAATTGTGTTGCTGAGGTCAACCATCGTACAGGTCAATGGCATGATGTAATGCAAATGTATCGCCCTAAAGATGTGGAAGGTGATATTGTTTCAATTTATTTAGAACATGGCGTTTCTCCACAGAAAAGTACGTATCAGTATTTGATGCTTCCGACTACAAATCAGGAGAAGACTAAGTTGTTTGATTTATCTGCTATTCAGTTGATACGTAATGATGAAGTTGCGCAAGCTGTTTATACAAAGAAAAATTCAACCTGGTGGATAACGGCTTATCGACCTTTGAAAATAACATTGACTTCTGGGTGTCCTTTGGAAATTTTAACTCCGGGTATTTATATGCTCCAAGAAACAAAAGGTAAATATAAGCTGAATTGTGCCGATCCGACTCATTTGCAAGAAATAATCAAATTGAAATTTAAGAATAAAGATATTATTGTTCCTTTATTAGAAGAGAAAGGACAAACAGTTTCTGTAAATCTTTGAATTTAAATATTTTTCTATATTTGAGTTATTTCTTCAAACGAATGAAATAATAATGCAAGCCTTATTGGTAGGAACAGTCTACTTTTGTTTGTGTAAAACAAGCATGAGACTATGAATACACGTAAGGCTTTCTTTTTGGTTTTAATATTTCTATTGAGTATTACTTATACTCAAGGTCAGCAGTCTATAGATTGTTATAAAGCAATATTTACTGTTCCTCCTCAAAATGTACCAACAATAAAGACCCCGGATGCACCTTTAGCGGGAAATGGAGATATTGGTATCACGATGGGAGGTACACCGGATAATCTTTGTTTTTATATCGGTAAAAATGATTTTTGGAGAGCATATCCGGTATATCCAGGAGGTATTGCACTTCCCGGTGGCTTGGATATTGCTATTGAAGGATTGCGTAATGCTTCCTATTATGCAGAACAGTTGCCAGAAAGTGCTGAAATTTCTGCACTCTTTTCGACAAGTGATTGTAAGGTAAATTTATCGGCATGGGTAGCAGCCACAGAAAATAAAGTAATTATTGAATTACAATCTGATAAGGAACAGACTGTCCGTCTGCGTTTGTGGGCAGCCGAAGGTAATACATCTGTAAATGCACAAGGAATAGAACCTGTTACATGGGTAAGTCGTTCTTTTGAAAATTCAGACTTATTGCATTGGCCTACTCATATAATATTGGCAATGAATACTACAAGCAAGACATTACAACTGAAACCTAATAAAAAGGAAAGGTTGGTAATTGCTGTTTATACTAACCATGATACTCCAGACTGGAAAGAGAAGGCTATTACAGAGGCAAAACAAGTAACAGATGATACTATAGAATTACTGAAAAATAATCATCGAATTTGGTGGCAGAATTTTTGGAAGCAATCATATATTAATATTGGAGATCGCTATTTTGAAAAGTATTATTATCAGTCGCAATATTTATTTGCTTGTTCCTCACGTGAAGGGAAATTTGCACCGGGGATTTGGGGACCATTTATTACTAGAGATGAAGCAGCCTGGGGTGGAGATTATCATTTGAATTATAATTATCAGGCACCATATTGGGCTTCATTCTCATCCAATCATATTAGTTTAACGGATAATTTTGACCAACCTTTATTAGATTATATGAAGGCTGGACAGATGCATGCCCGAAATTTATTGAACTGTAGGGGTATTTATTATCCGGTTGGAATTGGACCGAAAGGTTTGTGTACGTCAATGTGGCCATTGACACCAGATGAAATGCAGGAAAAATATGCAACTCGTGAAAATACGATCGATGACGGTTATAAATTTCTGGGGCAAAAGATAAATGCAGTTTTCAGTGTTGGTAACATGCTGATGCGGTATTATAGCACTTATGATAGAGATTATGCTCAAAAAGTATACCCTTACTTATTGGCATGTGCTGATTTTTGGGAAGATTATTTGTCAATGGAAAATGGACGTTATGTTATTCGTATGGATCACTTTAACGAAGTAATGCCTAATAAACGTAATGGGGGAATTTGGCGCGATAAACTGGGCGATTTTAATTCTACACTTTCATTAGGGCTTGTACGGATGTTATTTAAGGGGATATTAGATATGAGTGACTTTTTGATGGTAGACAGAAAACGTCAGGCACATTGGAAAAATATATTGGATAACTTAAGTGAATATCCTGTGGGCATATTAAAAGATGGACGTAAAAGTTTGAAAAATATGGAAAGAGGACCGAAGGATAGGGAGGTTCAACCTTCAGGGCTTAATCGGGTTTCTATCCATGGACTTATTTTGCCAGGAGGAGTTGCCGGACCTATAACAGATTCTATCTTTAATCATATTTTATTAAATGATGTGGAACACTGGACACAAAAACAACGTATAGCAGATGATTGGGGAAACACATCGAATAATGGTATTGAGACTTGTTATCCTGGAGCTGTTCGTGTTGGTTATCCTGGAGATAAAATTCTCGCCAATATGAAGAAACGAATAGAGATGAATGTATATCCTAATTGTTGGATTGTACAAGGAGGTGGAGGTATTGAAACCTTTGCTGCTGTTCCATTGACTATCAATGAAATGTTACTTCAAAGTTATGAGGGTATTATACGTGTTTTTCCGAATTGGAATAGGAGAAGAAATGCTACGTTTACAAATTTAAGAGCGTATGGGGCATTTCTGGTGACGTCATCTTTAAAAAATGGTAAGGTACAAGAAGTCAAACTTTTTAGTGAAAAAGGTCGGCCTTGTAAAATTGAAAATCCTTGGACAAACAAACCTGTGCAACTAAGCCGTAATGGAAAGAAAGTTGATGTTTTATATGGTCGATATTTACAAATACATACTTCTGTCGGTGAAAAAATAGATTTGCAATTATATACTAATCATTAATAAAAATAGGATGAAACACATGAATAAGTTGTTAAGTGGAGTTTTGGCAATTATGTTTTGTATTGGAACTTCTGCACAGACTAAGTTACCTCCGGCATGGCAATCAAGCTTCGTAAAAATTACTTCAGAAGGTAAATTGGTTTATTATCCGGATAAACAAGGGAATACTATTCCGGATTTTAGTCGGGTAGGTTATCATCATAGCGATAAATCTATTCCTTATTATTCAATAACTAAGGTCGTTTATCCGATAGCGAATACTGATAATCGGCAGAATATTCAGAAGGCAATTGATGAAGTGTCTAGGATGAAGCCGGATGAAAATGGACATCGAGGAACTGTTTTGTTAAAACGGGGAGTATATCCCATTCATGGAAGTATTCATATTAATACAAGTGGTGTGATTTTGATGGGAGAAGGTGAAAATATAAATGAAACTAGACTACTGGCTGTTGGGAAAGAACGCTTTTCTTTAATTCAAGTAAATGGTAAAGGGAGAATAGAAGAAATTTCTGGTACCCGTACTAAGATTACAGATAGTTTTGTACCAGTAGGTTCTCATTCTTTTAATGTTTCTTCATCTACTAATTACAAAGTTGGTGATCGTATAATTGTTTATCGTCCTGGTACACAAAAGTGGATACACGATTTAAAAATGGATCAGATTGTAGAACGTAAGGGTACTCGTCAATGGACAGCGCAAGAGTACAATCTTTCTTTTGAACGTGAAATTGTGAAGATTGAAGGTAATCGGGTCTATATCGATAACCCGATTGTAATGCAAATGGAAGATAAATATGGGGGTGGTGAGATTTTCAAATATAGTTTTGAAGGTAGAATTAGCGAGGTTGGTGTGAGTAATATGTGTTTGGAATCAGAATTCGAGCATTATGAAGATAATCAACACGGTTGGATAGGGGTACAGTTTGATAAGGTTGAAAATTGTTGGGCACGAAATCTGACTTGTCGTTATATGGGATATTCTGCAGTAAGTTGTGAACGTTTTGCGAAGAATGTTACTGTTATAGATTGTCGGTCTCTTGAAGCTAAATCTGTGATAACAGGTGGTTTGCGCTATTCTTTTAATAACTGGGGACAGCAAAATCTTTTTATGAACTGCCAAAGTACAGAGGGACGGCACGATTATGTAACGGGTGCTCGTGTATGTGGACCTAATGTATTCTATAATTGTACTGCTTACCAAACTTATGCGGATATTGGTCCCCACCATCGTTGGGCGGTAGGTACTCTATATGATAATGTAATGACCGATGGAGAAATCAATGTTCAAGATCGTGGTCAGATGGGAAGTGGCCATGGCTGGGCAGGGGTAACACAAGTTTTGTGGAATTGTCGTACAAAACGAGCAGCTGTTCAAAATCCATGGGTTTCAGGTAATAATTATAATATAGGTATGAAAGGACAAAAATATCCGGGACATTTTACTGATCGTCTTGACGGAATTTGGGAAGGCCAAAACGAGATAAACCTTTTTCCTCGTTCCTTGTATATAGCACAATTAATGGCACGACATAATATGGATTTGCGTATATTGACGAAATAAATCGGGAAATTGTTAAATATAAATCGTTGAATGTCAATAGTAATGTACGATTTGAGATATTTTTGATAGTATTTGATACAATCTTTAAATTCCTTTTGAGAAAATTCTTGTTTGTTTGCAAATAGAAGATAACACAATGTTTAACTTTAAAAATAACGTATTGATATTATGTAAAGTTATGTGACATGACGATTCTAAAGTTTTTAAGTGAAAAAACTTGTTAAATTAAGTCTAATTTTAAAATGTAAAATTAATGAAACAGAAAGAACACAAATCAAAAGCACCGTTATGGTGCATTTTGTTGTTGCTGTTAAGTTTTTCTTTGAGTACAAATTTATATGCTCAAGAAATTACTGCAACAGGGACGGTTATAGATCAAAATGGGGAGCCTTTGATAGGCGTAACAGTTACAGTATTAAAAGGAACGAATGGAGCCATTACTGATGTAGATGGAAATTTCTCGGTAAAATGTAATAAAGGTGCTACATTAAAATTCAGTTACATAGGTTATAAAGACGTCACTCAAGTAGCTATGGGTACTAAGATGCGGGTAACAATGACAGAAGATGCCCAAGCGTTGGATGAAGTAGTCGTAGTGGGTTATGGTACGCAGAAAAAAAGAGATGTAACAGGATCTATTACCTCTGTAACAGATAAGGCTATTCAAGAGAAACAGCCTATTAATGTATACCAAGCTTTGCAAGGAGAAGCTCCGGGTTTGCAAATATCCAATAATTCAGGTGCTCCCGGTGATACAGGTACAATGTTGATTCGTGGTGCATCAACTATGGGTTCAGGAGTAAATCCATTATTTATAGTAGACGGTGTTCCTGTAGATAATATATCGTATATCAATCCGAGTGATATTGAGAGTATGGAAGTCTTGAAAGATGCTGCATCTGCTGCTATTTATGGTTCTCGTTCTGCTGCCGGTGTAATTATCATTACTACCAAACGTGGAGAAGAAGGTTCACCTGCACGGGTATCAGCCAAGTATAACCATTCCATCAAAATGTTAGATCATAAATTAGATCAAGCAAATGCATTCGATCGTTATATTTTTGAACGTAAGTCTAATGCAGGAACATCTTTGTGGAAAACCAGCAATGACTCTTTACATCCTAACTTCATGGCAGATAATGATTATCAAGATTTGGTTACCCGTGCTGCACATTCCGATCAGTTTGATATCAACATTAGTGGTGCCAAAAACAAGATGAATTATTATACAAGCTTAGGTTATCTGAATGAAAGAGGTTTGGTAGTAAACAGCTTTTATCAACGTATAACATCTAGAACAAATGTTGATTATCAAGCGACCGATCGATTTAAATTACTAAGTCGTTTTAATGTTGCCTATACCCATAAAAATAATATTAATACAGGTAAAGTTCTGCAACAGGCTATGAAACGTCCTCCTCAAATGGCACTTTATTTCCCTGACGGTTCATATGTATATAATAATGGTGGACAGTTTAACCCGATAGCTGATGCATATGAACGAGTTAATGAAACTACAGTATATGATATTCAATTATATCAGGGAGCAGAATATAAAATATTGAAGAATTTGGTTTGGAATGGAAATATCCAAGCTAACTATAAAGTGACGAGAACAGACGAGTTGGAACCGGGTAACTTGGTATCAAGTGGTGTTACGTCAGGTTCAAATGAAGCCAAGTTAGCTCGTAAACTAGCTGCTGAAACTTATGTGAACTGGAATCAGTCCTTCAATGATCATAATGTCAGTGCTATGTTCGGTGCCAGTGTAGAAGATTGGTATGATGAAGAATTTGCATTGGCCGGTAGTAATTACGTGTCAGAATCTATTCTTTCATCTAATGCCCAGGAAGTTAAAGATGCCAAGAATACATTGTCTACTTTTGAAGATCATGCAATGGCTGCATTTTTTGGACGTATTACTTATGATTATAAGAGCCGCTATATGTTCAATACGAACTTACGCTATGATGGTTCTTCTCGCTTTATTGGTAAGCGTTGGGGATTATTCCCATCTATAGGTGCCGGTTGGCGTTTTTCTGATGAATTTTTTATGAAATGGTCTAAGCCTGTATTGACCGATGCCAAGTTCAGAGTTAGCTGGGGTATGAATGGTAATGAAAGAGTTGGCAATTACGATGCAATCAACAGATATCTCATAGGAGCATATTATAATGGTGTATTGGGTGTAACACAAAATTCTCGCGTTGCCAATAGTGATTTAGGTTGGGAAGCGACCGAACAGACAAACTTTGGTTTGGATTTGACATTCTTGGACGGTCGTATTACTTTTGTTGGTGAGTATTACATAAAAAATACTAATGATTTGTTGTCATTGGAAAATATGCCTTCCGAATTAGGAGTAAGCGATATGCGTATAAATTTTGGTAAGATTCAGAATAAAGGTATCGAACTGTCAGTAACTGCATATCCAGTACAGACCAGAGATTTTTCTTGGCAAACTACTGTTAATTACTCACGTAACAAGAATAAAGTTGTGAAATTGTCCGGTGGCACTCCGTTTGTTGAAGATGGAAAATATTGGATTGAAGAAGGTGCTCCACTTGGGCAGTGGTATGGATGGAGACAACAAGGTATCTATCAATATGATGAATCTAACGCATATATAAAGAATAGTGATGGTTCATTTGGTGAACGTTTGACTCCGGTATTTAAGACAGATCCGAATAACTATAACAATATTGTTTATGGAACCAATGGTAAACCTGTTTTTTCTCATTATGAAACCTCTGATGGAAAAGAATATACAGGCCAAGTAGGTCAGATGACTACCTATGGACAGGTACTGAAAGGAGGCGATGTAATTTGGGAAGATAGAGACCATGATGGAGTTATCGGTGACAGTGATCGTAGTATTTTGGGGCAAGGCCTTCCAAATTGGTATATGGGATGGAGTAACTATTTGAATTATAAGAATTTCTCCCTTTCATTCTCATTCTACGGTAGCTTTGGTAATCAGATTTATAATAAGCAACGTCGTGAGTTGAATACTTATTCATCCTCTAATGCGACTCCTTATCATTCTGATATTTATAAGATATGGAAATATCAAGGTCAAATTACTTCCGGATATAGTGGACAAAAAGCCAATACAGGTGTTCAAAATGCCCGTGAATTATCTTCTTACTTCTTGGAAGACGGAGACTATATCCGTTTGACAAATATCCGTCTGGCCTATAGCCTAGAGAGAAAAATAGCACAAAAACTTAAACTTTCAGAGTTGACAGTTTATGTATACGGAAATAATCTCTTGACATGGACAAACTATTCAGGATATGATCCGTCCAGTATCTCCAATAGCAATGTTCTTCGTCCGGGGCAGGATAACGGTCGTTATCCGACAGCTAAAGAAATCGGATTTGGTATAAATGTAAACTTTTAACGAACTATGAAGAAATTAATATATTTAGGACTATTAAGCATGGGGTTGTTGACAACTTCTTGTGAAAATTTCTTGGACAGACAACCCAAGAGTGACTTGTCGGTCGATACATATTGGAAAACAGAGAAAGACTTGCAAACATGGAATGCAGGTATGTACGATGGGTTACAATCTACTTTAAAAACGAACTGGTTTGATTGGGGAGAAGTACGCGGCGGTACATTTGCACCACGTGGAACTGGTTGGGATACAAACTTATTATATAATGGTTTGACTTCTACTTCTGGTACTTCTTCTTGGAAAGACTTATACGCAACTATTTACCGTGCCAATGCAGCTATCAAACACATTCCGGAATGTCCGGTTGGTGAGACAGTTTCAGCACCTTATCTTGCACAAGCATATACAATGCGTGCATTGATGTATTTTTATGCCATACGTGTTTGGGGTGAAGTGCCGATGATTACCGAACCTTTGGAAGATGTAAATAGTCAAGAGCGTTATTATGGTCGTAACAGTTTGGCAGAAATTAAAACATTGATGTTGGGTGATATTGAAAAAGCTATGGATTTATTTGGTCCTGCCACCAATATGAAAGATGCATCTAAATATTCCTTGAACAGAGGATCTGCCTTGGCATTAAAAGTAGATATACTGATGTGGTATAAAGACTTTGATGATGCATTGGATGCTGCAAACGACTTGATTGATGACTATGGTTATAGTCTTGTAAGAGGCGACGCCTATCAAGAACAATTCCTAAAACCGGAATCTTCTCCGGAAATGATTTTCAATCTCTATTGGGATTATACGGAAGATGGTGGCGGATTTGGTTATGCCACGCGCCTTGCTTCAGGTTCCAATACAATTCCTTATCATCCGACAAAGGAAATATTCAATGAGTTGATTGGACGTAAATATGAAGGGGACAGCCGTATTGTGATGGTGATGGATACCATGTGGGTTGCCCATGAACTGACAGCCTATAACGTTTTCTCCATTACAGATGAAACCTATGACAATTTCTATAATAACCAGTATAGTAATCCTGCCGGTTTTATTGTTAAGTGTCCTAAATTCACTCCGTACAGCTCGACAGCCAATGATGGTTACGGTGGATATAATTACGCCAAGAATGGTGAAGACAATACTCGTATGCCACTTTATCGTTTGACGGATATTATGTTATTAAAGGCGGAAGCATTAGTACAATGTTCCACTCCTGATTTACAGGGAGCTATCGACATTGTTAATGATATCCGTCAACGTGCCGGTTGGACTCGTTTAGCAAGTTATACAGAATATAATACTCCCGATAAAGTATTGAACCTAATTATTGATGAACGTACAATTGAACTATGGGCTGAAGGTAAACACTGGTTTGATTTGGTTCGCAATAATAAAGTGAAAGAATATTTAGATCCATACATGCAAAATGCCGGTGATGATTATGGAGAAGAAGAAGGTTTTGTTATTGGCGTACCTGTTCCAACCAATCCTATTGGTGGTTATGGTAGAATTTTATGGCCATTGAATCAAGATGTGTTTAAGAAAAATCCTAATATGGCAGGAAAACAAAACCAGCCGTATACAGAATAAATCCATAAAGAAAGATTGTTATGAAAAAAATAAGCAAAATAATATTAGGTTTATTTCTGATTGTAGGAATGACCTCTTGTGAATTATTTGGACTGGATTTCTCGGAAAGTGCTGATTTTGAAGCCAAGAAATCCGATAATAGAGTAGAGATGAATGCATTGGACTTTATTAAAAGTCGTCCAGATATTTTTAGTTCTTTATTAGATGCTATAGAATATGCTGGTGTGGAAGACATGTATTTGGAATCTGGGAATACTTATATATTATTGACCAACAATGCATTAACTAATTGGGAATCTAATGATAAATGTTATTGGGCTCGTGAGAAAGTAGAAGTAAATGGAAACTTAGTAAGAGCAGGTTCATGGGATCAGTATGATAAAAAACAAGTAGCAGAATTACTGAAATATCATGTTGTCAAAGGAGAATATTCTTATCATAATCTGACTTCTGCCGCAATATGGACGGAAACCTATGGTGAAGGTTCTTTTGACTATAATAAAGATGGACAGACCTTGAAAGGTGATACTGCTGTATTATCCATGATGTTAGGTTATGACCGTAATCTTCCTTTGCAATTAAATAATTATGATTGGAATTACAGAGGTTTATTAGCAGCAAGTGCAGCAAGTTGCCGCACCACAAATTTGCATCTTAATAACGGTTATGCCCATGTGACTGATTACTACTTGGAACGTCCTACACGTAAATTCCTAGGACAAAAATAAATAAAATGATAAGTTATGAAGAAATTAATAATGAATATACTATTACTGTCAGGAGTGTTATTAACCTCTTGTAGTGATGACGGGGATGTAAAGATTGTATCACTTAATACTTTCGGCAATAAAGTGTGCATGAACGATCGCGTAAAAGTATTTGTTTCTGCCGAAACAAGCGGTGATGAGGTTCCTACATACGAATGGGGATGTTCGGAAGGTTCTATGACCAATCCTCAAGGATTATTTGAGAATGTTTGGCAAGCACCTAAGAAACCCGGTGAGTATGAAATTTGGGTAACGGTGAAATGTGGCGGTTCTAAAGAAACCCGGCGTGCCAAAATGACCGTGTTGGACGAATTGTTTTATTCGGACTTTGAAACGCCTTATTATAATGAGGGATATTCCAACTCTAGCATGACTTTGGCGCAAGATAGTAAAACTGGTTCCTTAAAACTGACATCTTCAAAGGACAAAGGTGTTTTCCAACGTAACTGGAATGATGAGACAATTGTGCCACCTTATTCTATGCAGATGCAATATAATCCTCAAACATTTAAAGATGGTAACTCCATTGATTTCCGGATTGCTTTCTCTTCGCTCAGTGAAGGGACAAAAGATTTGCGTAATATCAATTTCTCAATTGAACCGTTGACAGGTAATACTTACATTTATAGCCAATACTTTAATAAGGAGACCGGTGATATTGAATCTTTAGAAACATCTGCAACAGTAATTAATGACTTAAAGTTTACTAAAAGCTGGAAATATGTTTCTGTCTCCATAGATGCTTCTAACAATTTCATCGTGTACTTGAATGGCGTGAAGATTGTAGAAAGTACTTTCCTAAAAACATTCTTTCCACAGAGTTCTTATCCAATCAAGGGTTCCGGGGTTGCATTGTCTAATAAGGCAGTGGTTTTGGTTGATGACATGTCCGTTATTATTAATGGAGAAATTTGTAATGCAACTGAGAGAGTAAGATAAATATACTATATACATATAATAAAAAGAGAGGAAAGGATGTTCTGGATACATTGTTCCTCTCTTTTATTTAATATTAATTGTTATGAGAAAATTGATAATGTGCTTAATAGGTGTTTTGAGTTCTTTGGTTATTGCAGCTCAGGGCAACGTGGAAGGGGTCATCAGCGATGCTTCAGGAAAACCGGTTAAAGGTATAAAAATACGTTTGAATGGCTTATTTAAAACAAGTAAGACTAATTCAAAAGGAGTCTTTCGCCTAAAAAGAATTTTAGAAGGTGATACATTATTGATATATCCCACTGAAGAACAAATTGTGAGAATTCCTATAAAGCCCGACATGTCTCTTTTCCTGCAATTGGGTGATCATTCTTTAAGTTGCAGATATGGCACGAATACAGTAACATATATGTTCCAACAAGCACCTAAAGTCAATTATTCCAATAATATCATTACGAGACGCCAAATTATAGAATTCGCTCCCAATAACCTGATTGAACTATTACGGGGAAGGATTGCCGGATTGCAAATACAGGAAATGGGTGGAACAGCCAAAGCCTCTATTCGTGGTGTATCATCAATGTCATTGAATACAGAACCATTATTTATTATTGGAGGAACTCAATACGAAACACTGGAAGCCGCCAACAATGCAATTTCCATTGAAGACATTATGGAAGTGGAAGTTAAGAAAGATGGTTCCGAATATGGAATGAAAGGGGCAAACGGAGTTATTATAATAAAAATGAGATAGAGAAATCTTATTATAAAAGAATTTATAATGAAATACGTGGGAAAGAATAATTTTATCTTTTCCCACGTGTTCTATATCAATCATGTGGTTGTGGATTAGGATTGGTATGTGCTTCATATACTTTGAAATCCGCTAATTGCAAACTCTCATCTTTAATACCATTATCCGGGCGATCTGAAGTGCTTTGCATTTTTCTACCCAGACTACGATAAATACCGAATTTATTACGGATATTAGTAGCACCACTTCTCCATAAATCAATGTTTGAGAAAGATTTATTTACAAGAACTTTATTGTCACTGATACGGACAAGTTTAATACTGAATGTACCTTGATGGGTATAATGCATTTCTGTCTCTACTTGTATCCATTCATCTTCAAAATCACTTAGTGGAAGGTTATCAATAATGATTCCCTTACTTGAATGACGATTGTCTCCAGTGTGAATTACTTGTACACGCTTATTATTGCCATCACTGTCACTGCGGGTACTGATAGTGATAAGTGGGGCACCATTATTGCCTTCCTGCGCCTTTAATTGGTGGATATGGCAAAAACTCGTTGAAGGTTGAAAACCTTTGGGTAACCGGAATTTCCATTCCAAACGTTGCCATTCATTCCAATTTCCATTCAATTTACGCCAGTCGTAATTTGTCTGACTTTTCATCTCGTTTCTTTGACGGTCACTTAGTAATCTTCCACGATCGCTATCCAGCGCATCGGTTCCAGCGTGATTAGTGAATTTGAAAACATATTGCTGCAAAGTCGGATCAAAAATGATTTCACAATGTACACCTTGGTAATGGTCTTGCCTGGATATATTAGGATGTTCTGAATAATCCCATCCTAAAGAGCGCATATATTCGTGTATAGCTCTATAATCCTTACCTACCAACTTAGCGTCAGCTTGCATACCTCCCTGAAATGTATAGTCAGTAGTTGTAGGTGATAATTGCTGCATTGTCGGTCCATAACCAATATTCTGTAAAGCCGTTTCTCCTAATCGTTCTTTCAGCTGGGTCAGATAAAGGCTTTGAGGTGTTACCCGGGTATTGTGGACATCGAATATGCCAACCGGCAAAGTTGGCCCTGATTGATTGAAGGGACGGCGTAATGGAGTGCTTTCACCGGTACAACCAATAACCCAGTTGTATGTACCCGGTGGAATTTGATTTACATAACTTTTTGCTTCACAATTCCATGCTACAGACCATGCTGTTCCCCATCCATGTCCTGACCCCATTGAACCACGATTTTTAAAATCGATGCCTCCACCAGGTAACTTACAATTATCCAGTAAAAGTCCGGTACTCCAACGCTGATGTCCTTCAATATGGCCGTTACCCTTGAAAATACAGTTTAAGAAAACAATAGGGCCAGTTTGTCCAGCTCCCAAGGCTACGAACCAGATATTATCTCCCTGTACAGAACAATGATCCAATAGTATTTGTCCTCCGTTAGGAGCAAACTCCGCAGGCTTGGAAGCTCCCTGATGTAAAGCTCTTCTTATAACATTTACTTGCTGCAAGGTAATTCTCCGTCCACCGATACCTACACTTTCCATTGTTTCCATTGCATTGATATCTTTTGCCCAGCAATCTTCACCATTTATTCTCAAAGCATAGTATAGTGCTTTCGTATGGTTTACGGCTTGTTGAGGTGATTCGATACGAAGGTTTTCCACACCACATTGTTTAAGCCGTTGAATATTATTTACTACAATAACGGTAGTATTATTATCTGTAAATTTTGCATCATAATTATCCACAAGAGGAACAGTCAAGGTGACGGTATTGCCATCAATGGCAGCGATTGTACGTTCTGTAATCAACAGTTTACCTGCTTTAATCCAAGTTTGAGGTTTTCCGTCACGAACCAAGTCATCCATTTTCATAAATTTGATCCATTTTTCGGTAACAGGCTTACGAATTTCTATATTGTCACCAACCGAAAGTTTGGAAGCATCTGCCACAGTGAATTGATAAGAGCCGGCAGGGATATATTTATCAACCACTTTTATACCTTCCTCATTGGGTGAAATATCTCCCAAACGATTTCCAACACGTTGTCGCAGGCCATTATTCATAATGATAGCTGTATGTTTACTACCGGTCATTACAATAACACTACCACTGGGGTCACTTCCACTACCACGTAATACAACGCCGTCAGTGGTAATCTGTAGCGGGCGTTCACAAACATAGCGTCCAGGGGCTAAAAGCACAGCGCCTCTAAAACCATTTTCATCTTCAGGCAAAGCAGATACCATATCAATGGCTTTCTGAATATAGTCTGTACAATCAGCATTTTCTCCAAGTGGATGTACCGTGATTTTAGCGGGAACATACGGTAATGTTACTCCACCTCCCTTATATCCGGCATGGGAAAAATCAATAATCCGATCTCCTTTTTTTGTTGTTTTGTATACCAACTTTCCGTTGTCATCCGGATATACCCAACTACTCTTTGTAAAAGACTGTTGTGCCATGACAGATATTGAACATAGCAGGTAAACTAAAAATCCAACCTTTTTCATATTTTTCGTGTTTTCTATTTATAAACATTAAGTAATGGCAAATAACGGGATATTGATTTACATTAAATATATATTTTTTCTCAAAAGTTTGCAATATTATGTCTTTGAGTATAAAAAAGCGGAGATTAGTTTCATACTAACCTCCGCTTAATGTCCTTATAATCTACTACTTTTATAATAGTGAATTAAATGTACCTTCATTTCAAGGGATCAAAATTACCACTTTCCCAACCAATGGTCTGTTGTAATTGGGGATTTTGTTCAAAATGCTTGCGAGCCAGTCCCTGGAAATAATAATTGTCTTTTACATCCCATTGATAAGTTTCATCAATTTTCCATTTTTTGGTTGTGAAATATTTAAAATAATTTTCACTCATCAATTTTTCATCTTCTTGAATCATAGTGATGAATTTGTCACGTGCTAAAGAAGCGTATTCATCTTTTACTTGAATTTCTATTCTATAGCGGGAGTATCCGGTCATGTCTGAAAATATTTTACGGCGCATCATATCCCAAAAACGTTTCCCTTCGTATGCCAACTCAATACGACGTTCATAAAGTACTGCTTCTATCAATTCCTGTTGGCTCATATCGGCTTTCAGTCCATAGAGTCCATCTGCATTGGCTGTGATACCGGCACGTTTACGGATATCTTTTAGAATGGTATAAACTTCATCATCTTTATTTCCTATCTCTGCAGCACATTCTGCAAGATTTAGCAGAACTTCTGCATAACGCATTTCAATCCAGTCCATATCACCATGATCTTTGGCTTCTGTCGCTGTTTTCTCAGGGATAGAGAATTTGCATGAATAAAAACCAGTACCTGTTGGGCTATGAGTATCTTCACCACCTTTATAAGTGTACATACAACCTTTAAACCACTCAGGCATACCATTTAAAGGGTATTTAGCACCATTATAAACGATGATGTCATAAAAACGCGGATCACGATTTAGCCAAAATAACCCTCTTGTATCGGTTGCTTCTGGATCGAAAGCTTCTTTTGTACCGTCACCGTCAATATCTACTCCCGGAGCACTACCGTCTGCCATAGGGAAAGCAAGTACCATATCTAAAGTAGGATGATGATTGCCTGTGGCACCAACAGAAAATTCCAACGGACGAAGGCCTGCCATGAAGTTATGTGTACGTGCAGGATCAAGAAAACGAGTCGTAAGCACTGTTTCAGAGGTCGTTTCATTACTCCATATCTCACTGTATTTAGGATGTAGAGAACGTTCACCCGGTCCTGCTAACTCAGTTTTAGCCAATGAACAAGCATTGTATGCATCTTCCCAACGACTACGGTCATTATTCGGATTGAACTGTTCGCTGGCATAGGTCAGCAGTACACGGCCTTTAAATGCCATTGCCGCACCTTTAGTGATACGTCCAAGATCTTTGTCATCCCATTTGCTTGGAAGCGATGCTGCTGCGTTATCCAAATCTTTCACAATTTGTTCGATACATTCTTTGGCTGTATTACGGGTAACATATAAATTATCTACATGTCTGTCTTGCGGCTTAAGTATCAGAGGCACTCCACCGTAAATTTTCACCATCTGAAAATATTGATAGGCTCTCAAAAAAAGTGCTTGTGCCTTAATCCGATCACGTGTGTTTTCCGGAAGACTTCCGCTGTCAATACTAGTCAACAATACATTCAAAGCATATATTTTATCGTATACCCAATATTCTTCAAGAGGTCCTCCAGCGGTAGCAACAGCAGTCAGCCGACCATGAATAAAATCACCACCACCATTTCCTTCATCAGTGTATTTCGCATAATCGCCATCAAATCCCGGCATGTTATCTTTATAGCATTTATCCAAGAAAGCAGTAGCCAATATTTCGCTGTCCCAAGTAGACTTTTCACTAACAGCACTCAAATCATCCTTATCTAATACGGAAGAACAACTGCTCAACCCACCAAGAACGAATGCAGTAATTGTTATTATATATTTAGATTTCATTATATTCAATAGTTTAGTATGATTAAATAGTTACATTTAAACCAAATGAGAAATTTCTCATAACCGGATAATCTGAAATACTTGTTGCTTCAGGATCCATCCATTTTACTTTATTCTGCAATAAGAATAAGTTTGTACCATTCACAAAAATTCTGACCTTATCAATACCTATTGACTGAGTTAAATGTTTAGGTAGGTCATAGGATAATGATATATTTTTACAACGTAAGAAAGAGCCGTTACGTACCCAAAAGCTGGACGCTTCATTATTTTTATATTGCGTAGCACCGGGCATAGAGGCATTTGTATTTTCAGGAGTCCAATGGTCTTTATACCATTCGAAAGTACTAGTGTGCGCATTAATTCCATTACCACGGAAATCCATCAACTTCTTGTTACCTGCCATTCCTTGGAAGAAGATATCCAGCATAAACCCATTCCATTTTCCACCAATGGTGAATCCATAAGTAATAGGCGCTACTTTCTTTTCTATAATTACCACCTTATCGTCATCAGTAATAATACCATCTGGTTCATCACTCTCCGGTCCACGTACATCTTTATAAATTAACATACCTAAACCAGGTTTCTGTCCTTTGATAGTCATATTAGGATTTTCTTCCATATATTGTTTTAACTGTTCCTCTGTACGTATCATGCCAATACATTCAAATCCCCACTCACGTCCCAATGATTGTCCTATTTCAGATTTATACGGACGAATATTCTCGGCTTCATCTTTTTTAGACCACCAACTGTTAGCAAAACTAAAGTTTCCTCTAAAATAATAATCCAGTTTACCAATTCGGTCATTATATCCCAATTCTACTTCAAATCCTCGGGACTTAACTTCTGAGTAGTTTTCCTTAGGCAGACTTGCTCCGAATGTAGTAGGCACACTTACAGTTAAATTATCGAGAATATCATAGGTACGTCTGTAGAAATATTCAAAGCTGAAGTCTAATTTATTATTAAACCAGCGGCTGTCAAAACCAATATTATATGAGGTGGACTTTTCCCAGGTTAATTTCGGATTAGGTACTTCTTTGGGTTCTACACCATATGACAAACCGTTGAATACCGCACCGGTAGTAATACCATAACGTGCCATCCATTGCCATCCACCAATAGCATCATTACCCAATGTAGCTATTGAACCGCGTAATTTCATATAGTCTATAAAAGATATGTTTTCAGAAAAGAACGGTTCACTGGAGATACGCCATCCTGCCGATAGAGAAGGAAAGAATCCCCAACGTTGATCCGGAGCAAACTTGGTAGAACCATCCACGCGAAAAGCTGCTTCCAAAAGATATTTATCATCATAAGCATAATTCAGACGACCAACATAAGAGAGACGCCCACTTTCACCTACAGAACCTGCTCCGACAATTGACTCGGAAGCATCTCCACTCGCTCCAAAAAATTCGGGCATTTCCCAAGTAATTAGGTTATTACGTTGAGCATCGAACTTTTCACTATTACCTTCAGCTTGTTCATATACAAATAAAGCTCCTAAATCATGTTTACCAAATACACGATTATAGGTAACAAAGAAGTTTAATTGATAATCTTCTGCCAATTGATTTTCTTTAAACACATAGTTACCGTCATCACGGGTAGAAGTTGAAACGACTGTATTACTTGGATCTATATAATGATTATTGGTACCTGCTGTCTTAAAACTATACATTTCGTATGGGAAATTCACTTTTTTAATAAGACGATTATCCAAGTTTCTGTTATATTGCATTTTCAACGTCAAACCTTTGATGAAGGGTACACGATATTCAGCGGTGGCATTTACATTGACATTTTGCCATTTCTTTGTATGAAGTCCCGATTGTTCACTAATCAACATCAAGGGATGCCATTCAATAAAGTTACCTACAGGTTTACCGTCAATCATACTTGGAATCATCTTGGTACGTAACAATAACCCTTTGTATAAATCGTTCATACGATCACGGTCACCATCTGACTTCCAGTTCGGTTTTGTATCTTTACGATTATCTGTACTGATATTCAATCCTACTGTAAAGTTTTTACTGATATCAGCATCAATACTTGCGCGGAAATTATATTTTGAATATTTCAAATTATCAAAGGACCCTACATTGTAATAATAAGATCCTCCTATAAAATAGCGGACTTTTTCCGTACCACCTGTGATATTCAACGCGTGGCGAGTTGCCCATGGAGTTTTCCATGCATCATCCAAGAAACTATAATCTGTAGATGCAAAATGTGCTAATTCATCATCTGTATACCAGGAAGATTTTGTTGTGGGATCTTGTTGTTCCACATTCGGATTCCAAATCTTATTGTTAATATAACCTTGAATAGCCCTATCATTTAGATAAGTAGCGTGTTCATAAGCAGTCAAAGTTTCTGGGATCATGGCCGCAACATCAATACCTACCGTACCTGTATAATTGATAGTTGGTTTTACATTACCTCCTTTTTTAGTAGTGACTAATACAACACCATTTGCAGCGCGAGAACCATATACAGCGGCAGATGCACCATCTTTCAATACTGAAATATTAGCAACTTCACTGGCATCAAGTGCATCAAAAGCCATTTTATCTCTTACGACTCCATCTATAACGTAAAGTGGATCCGAGTTATTGGGAGTTCCTTTTGCACGTACACTGAAGGATGCAGATGTTCCAGGTTTACCGGTACCTTGACTAATATAAACACCTGAAAGACGCCCGGCAAGAGCAGAAGATAAGTTTGCGGAAGGAAATTCTTCAATAGCTTTTGCATCAACGCTTGTTACACTACCTGTAACGCTTCCTTTTTTTTGAGTACCATAGCCCACAACTACCACTTCATCTAATGCCTGTGAATCTTCTGTTAATACAATTTTTAATTTAGTACCTGTTGCTGTTTCTGTAACGTCTTTGTATCCAATGTAACTAAATTTAAGAGTAGCTCCTTTAGTACATTTAATTGAAAAATTACCCTCTACATCTGTAATAGCTCCATTAGTAGAGTTCTCTTCCGTGATTGTTACTCCAATCAGTGGATCACCATTAGAATCTACTACTGTTCCCATAACTGTTATACTTTGAGCTTGCGCCATTATACTCAAAGAAAAACCTAACAGTACCAATAAAATACGCCATGTTAGCGATTTTGATTCGTGTTCTTTCTGTTTCATCAATTTTACATTTTAAAATTAGACTTGGTTTAACAAATTTTCTCATTCTTTTTCTGATGTATCATCTTCTGTATTTTCGCATAATATCAATACGGAATTGAAACAGTAAAATTTGTTGCGGTAAAATATTATTATTTATAAGCGTTTGTTTCGTCTTGAAATATTTATTATAGAGAAATGGTATTAACGGATCTCCTTTATATGATTGAAGGTACTATTACTAAAAAATGACAAACTTTAGTTATAAAAATAGTCAATAAAAGAATAAGGTGATGTATCCCTCTGCGGATACATCACCTTATATAAATTCATGGAATATTAGATATAAATATTAGTAATTAGGATTTTGTACTAATATACCATTTGAAAAATCAATTTGTCCTTGTGGTAATGGAAGGTATTCGTGTTTTTTAGACCATGCAGGAATGATATTTGTATAGAGGGGATCTAATACAAGACCATTTAGTTTATCCATGATTTTCCATCGTCTCATATCATAATATCTAATTAACTCAAATGGAGTTTCAACCCGACGTTCATGACGAATAGCTTCACGCATTTGTTCTTGACTTAAGCCTTCGGGAAGGGCTTCCAGACCTGCACGTTTTCTTACAAGTTTTACCATATCTGCTGCTCCAGGTTTGCCCAATTCATTTGCTGCTTCAGCTCTTAGTAAAAGAAGTTCACCCCAACGTAAAATTACAATGTCTTGCTCGCTACGTTCTGTTTGGTTCCAAAAATCACTTTGTTTTAATACTGGACGTAGCCATTTGATCATACGTTTACCATTACTAGATTTAGTCAGATTAATCATATCACCACCTTCCCATTGATATACATCATTAAATGCAATAATCTGATTTAATCGATTATCTCCTTCTTCATATTCTTTAGTCAGATCTTCTACAGGATTTAGCATACCATAATTACCATATGAATTGTCAAAGATATGATAACTATTCGGAGCTAAATATTTAATGGAGAAAATAATCTCATTACTATTTTCCTGATTGGCCGGACGGAAAATATCTGCATAATTATCATCTAAAGAGTATCCCGTTATTGTTCCAAGTAATGTATAAGCTTCTTCCAAATCATCCATATGAGCTACTGTGCCATCGTCGCCATATGCATGAAACATTAAAACACGAGCCTTCAATGCTTTAGCAGCCCCCTTAGTTGCATGTCCCCCTGCTTCTTTATAAGTTTTATCATCCATTTTATTAATAGCGGATTGCAGGTCCGTTGTCAATTTTGTATAAACCTCCTCCAATGTGTTTTTGGGCATATTTTGTGTTTCCAGGGTCAAAGGTTTATCTATATATGGAACTTCTCCATAAAACATATACAATAAATAGTAACAATAAGAACGTAGAAACAGAGCCTCACCTTCCATCTGATTACGTACAGACGCAATGTCTGTACCTTGATATTTATTCAGTTGATCTATGAATATATTTATACGAGCAATAGCTCTATAGGCTTCCTTATAAATATTTTCGATCAAACCAGTGGTAGAAGGGTCTATGTTATCTGCTTGGATCATATCTGCATTGTATATTTTACTGGATCCCTGATTACCGTATGCATTATCTGTCAAACAGTCAAAAGTAGGAATGATCCATGATAAAGTTTCTTCTTGCATACCTTGATAACAAGCTGTTAAAGCTGATTCAAAATCCGCTTTTGATTGCCAATACACACTTTCGGAAGGTGTTGAGGTTGGAGGAGTATCTAGAATACTTGAACAGGAATTTAATCCCAATGCTCCAACGAAAAATGATATATATACTATTTTTTTCATTTTCATGTTTTTTGTATATTAGAACTGAAGATTTACACCAAATGATACAATTCGATTTTGTGGATAATAAACAAGACGGGTGTTAGCTTTGGAAGTGTAGTTACGTTCCGGGTCTCCTCCCTGAGGAAACTTAGTTATCGTCAACAAATTATCACCAGAGAAATAGACACGTAACTTTTCAATTTTAATTTTACGTGTTAATTCTTGAGGAATAGTATAACCAAATGTCAAATTCTTTAGACGGAAATACGACCCATTATACAAGAAAAAAGAATTAGCGCGAGTATTTTTGGTTCCGCCCATATTATCATAATACAAACGCGGATATTTTCCATTTGGATTTTCTTCAGTCCACATATTTTCAATGTAGTCCCAAGAAATCGGGGAACCTTGTCTAAATGGTTGAATACCCCAATCTTTAGCATAGTGTTTTACTCCCTGCACACCTTGTCCCATTATTGAAAGGTCAAATCCTTTCCATGTAGCACCAAGGTTGATCGTATATTCAAAATCGGGGAAACGTCCATCTATTACGGTACGATCGTAGTCATCAATAACACCATCCGGTTTTCCATCTTTACCACTAATATCTTTGAATTTAATATCACCAGGCTGAGTATTGTCGTTATATTGTTTAGGGGAATTTGCCACATCCTCCTCATCTTTAAAAATTCCAATGGCTTCAAGCATGTAGAATGATTCATAAGGTAAACCTTCACGACAGATTGTTCCGTTATTGATGTAGTCAGCTCCATATTTGGTTAACTCATTACGTGATCGGTCAAAGAAAACGCCGGCATTATAAGACAATCCCTGCATTTTACCAGAATTAACATAGCCATTATAAGATAAGCCAACTTCTATTCCTTTATTTACTAGTTCTCCACCATTTATATAAGGTGCATCCAAAGCTAATAAGTTGTTTCCTTGTGCCCTACGGAGAATATCATAAGTTTTTTTCTTATACCAATCAAAAGTAATATTCAATCCATTAAATAAAGTTGCATCAAAACCGAAATCCCCGATAGCTGTAGTCTCCCATTTCAGATCGACATTACTAAAAGCTGTTTGTGCTACACCTGAAGTCAATTCTGAATTATCAAAGCTGTAATCTTTACCAGTAGAAAGTACAGCATAATAAGAGTATAGGTCAATATTTTGATTACCCAGTACACCGTATGAACCACGAAGTTTCAAGCTATTCAACCAATTCCAATTCAGATTTTTCATCCATTGTTCTTCTGTGACACGCCATCCCAAAGAAAATGAAGGAAATAGACCCCAACGAGAGTTTTTGGCAATACGTGAAGTTCCGTCATAGCGAGCGTTAACTTCTAATAAATATCGTTGTTTGAAAGCGTAGTTTGCCCGGAAGAAAGCAGACATCAATCCCCATTCTTCGGATTTTCCTTCATTGGTTTGTACAGCAGCTGTACCGCCATTGATTTCATGTAACGGAAAATCATAGTACTGGCGATAAGCACCAACCATATCATATCTATAGGCTTCCAAATTATATCCAGCCATTAATGAAATATCATGGTCATGTTTCTTTGAAGTCCAATCATATTTAAGATATGTATAAAAGTTGAAGTAGGAACTATAATCCATGTCACTATCCAATCCTGTTCCTCCTGTGTTTAGGTTGTTAGCAGGCTCTCCGGAATGATACCAATATACTGGAGTAACTTGTGCACGCCAATCTTTGGTATGTGTCTGTTTGTAACGCATAGCTCCTTTGCTATACCAAGATAATCCTTTAGCCAGATTTAATTCAATCCATGCTTGTGCGTTAATATCAGTATTTACATATTTCTTGAAGTTCTCGGTTTCAATAATACCTACCATGTTTTTATTATTGCCTTCAAATTGATATGCTTTGTAAGTATATTTACGTATACCTGAACCATCATCCGGTAACCATGGCATATAAGTTGGTGCTTGAGAGATTGTGGACAAGTAGGCATCAGTATCTCCTTGACGGGTTTGTTGACGATAACTACGGCTTCCTGCAAAATACATACCAAACTTAACCCAACTATTGATTTCAGACTTCAAGTCCAATGCAGCATTATATCGCTCATAAGTTTGCCCCTTCATTGTACCAGGTTGTTTTACCATACTGATAGAAGCATTATATGAGGTTTTTCCTACTGTACCGGCTACACTTAAATTATGTTGTTGAACAAATGCTGGATTAAACATATAATCAATCCAATCAAAACTAGGATATTTTTCTCGATCAGATGGATTAGTATAGGCATCAATCATTTCTTGTGAATAACGATCTGTAGCTGGGGCACCAGAATTATCTTTTGCTATATTGAAATATTTCATATAGGTAGGAGAGTCCCATACCAAGTCTAATAAGGTTGTCGGAGTATGTATAGCGTAATTACCGTTATAAGCAACAGATACTTTATCTTTCACTCCAGCACCGTTTTTAGTTGTAATTAATATAACTCCATTAGCTGCACGGGAACCATAAATGGAAGCGGAAGCTGCATCTTTCAATACAGATACAGATTCAATCATATTAGGATCAAGTGTTGCTAAATCACCTTCTACACCGTTTATAAGTATCAAAGGATTAGAACCCGCAGAAGAATATGTACCTTGACCGCGAACACGGATTTGTACATTTTCATCGCCGGGAATACCACGGTCTGAAGTAACACGAAGACCAGGCATTTGTCCTTGTAACATAGTAGAAGTGTTTGCTACAGGTCGTTTAGCAAGTTCTTCTCCTCCGACAGCTGATACTGCTCCCGTTAGGTTTACTTTCTTTTGAGTTCCGTAACCGACTACCACTACTTCCTCTAAAGATTGTGCGTCTTCAATCAACACAATTTTTAAATTAGTTCTTGTTGCTGTTTCTGTTACGTCTTTATAACCAATATAGCTGAATTTGAGGATTGCACCTTTGGCACATTGAATAGAAAAGTTTCCGTCTATATCGGTAATCGTTCCGTTAGTAGTATTTTGTTCAGCGATAGTAACCCCAATAAGAGGATCATTATTGGCATCCACTACTATACCTTTTACCGTTATGTTTTGAGTTTGTGCCAGCGTACTTAAAGAAAAACTTAAAAGTACTAACAAAATACGCCATGATAGCGTTTTTGATCTGCATTCTTTTTTTTCCATTAATAAATTAAATTAAAAAATTAGACTTAAATTAACTAAGGATTCATACCTAATAATCTTTTTGAGTAAAATCATGTTTTGGGTTTTCGCATAATATCAATACGTTATGTGTTTTGTTAATGATTTTCTACTTTTAGTTGATTGATTTAATCTATACAAATAATTTGTGTTATGTGTCTATTTTTGAGTTTTGAACATGCAATTTGCATATACGTTCATTATTATGGATTGAATTTTGTTAATAGTGCCGAGTTCTTTTTTCTTTCATCAGCTTCAAAACTGGCGAGGTAATTCTCGGTGATGATAAGGTTGGAATGCCCGAGACTTTCGGATATATAGGCTATGTTGACTCCACTCCGTTTTAGGACTGTGGCAAATGAGTGGCGGGCAGAATAGGTAGTGATACGGGGAATTCCGATTTCATGAGCTATTTTTTTGAGAATTTGATTACATTCGGTAACAACTTCTCTTATTAGCTTTACCTTTTCAAAAGGATCTTCTGTTCCCTTGGCAAATGGAAAGATGTATGTTTCCGGAGATATATTAGGGTTTCCCCATCTGTTGATTATATGTTGCATTTCGGGGGTGATGACAGCATGTATGATTTTACTATGTTTGGTATTTCTGGCTGTTTTAGCGCGTATAAAACATATTTCCTCATTTATGATGTTGGAATATTGTAAGAAGAGCATATCACGGAAATTAATTCCATTACAGAGATAGGAGAAAAACCATAAATCCCTGTATTTTTCGGTTGTTTCTGTACCATCACTATACGTTACTAATTGTTTGATCTGTTCCAGAGTTAGTGCGAGTTTTCGTCCGCTTCCGTTGGGAACTTCATATTTCCCTTTGCCAAAAGGATACTGGTTTTCTTTGATAATGCCATCTTTACGAGCCATGTTAATGATACATTTTAGATTTCTGAAATAGAAACTCATACTTGAATAACTACTTCCTGTTGAAAGCCAAAAGTGTTCACATCTGTTTAGCCAGTTTATGGTTACATCCTGAAATGAGATTTGTTTTCCTGCAAACTGTTCAATTTTGTTTAGAGTACCTTTATAGGAGAGGTAAGTATTTGCTTGTCCATTTATTTTTAACTCTTCCATTTTTTTGAGGAAAACAGAATTAACGGAGATACCGGAATATCTTCCTAAACGAGCATTCAAGATATCAAAGCTGAACTCTCCTCGGAAGACAAGAGTTTCAACTTGTTGTTTGATAATCGAAAAGCTATTTTCCAGGTTGGAACGTACCGTTGATAATTTACGAATTTTACTATTGGGAAGTAATTTCCATTCTTCGATGGAAAGTTCTTGTCCTGTTGAGTAATACTTTTGTTTACGATTGTAGATGACTTGTACTTTTACGGGATATAATCCGTTTTTTTTTGCTTTTCTTTTGTCTAGTACAGTGAGTACAGAAACACCGTCTTTTGAGTATTTGTACATAATCTAATTAATTAAATTATTAATATGTTTTCTGGATAAATTGCTGTAACATACAAATTGCATACAAAGTTGATAAATGTAGATAGAATTGGATGTTTTTTGATACGCAATCAATAGTAATTGAAACAAAGTTAATAGTATACGTTATTGTGTTTTTTTATTTTTGTTAAGAGATAGAAATATAATAATTGATAACAATTTTAATGTTATGATGAAGAAATTAATTTTCCTTTGGAGTTTATTGGTATTAGGATGGCAAACCACCTATGCAGATGGAAGTCCAACCCGGGAACGTGTCAACATCAATAGGGATTGGCACTATCAAGAGAATGATCCGGCAGGAGTTGACTCTACTTTACATTACTCTCGATTGAGGTCCTATTTACTTCCGTGTGCTAATGATTTTTTTATTTTTGGAGATAGGTACAAACGTCCTGAAGGAAATCCCGGGAATGATGTACCTTACGTTAAAACGGATTTTGATGACAGTCATTGGAGACAACTGGATTTGCCGCATGATTGGGCTATAGAAGGGCCGTTTAATATTGATTATGTGGGAGCTACCGGGAAATTACCCTATTGGGGAATACGCTGGTATCGTAAAAAGATTGATTTACCGAAGGAGGATGTAGGAAAGCAGATTTATTTGGATATAGATGGTGCCATGTCCTATGCTTCCGTTTGGTGTAATGGGAAGTATGTAGGTGGATGGCCATACGGGTATGCTTCTTTCCGTTTAAATTTGACTCCTTATGTAAAGGCCGGACGGCAAAACGTGTTGGCAATCCGTTTGGAGAACCCGGACGATGCTTCACGTTGGTATCCCGGAGGAGGAATTTATCGGAATGTATGGTTAGTGAAAACTTCACCGGTACATATATCTCAGTGGGGAACAGATATACGTAATAATTCTGTAAATGCTGATAAAGCCGTTATGGAAATGGGAGTGCGTATTGAAAATCATCAGGAGTCTGATGTACAAGCAACGCTTCATACCGTGATATATCATCAGGGTGAAAATGGAAATCCAACGGGAGAAGAAGTGGCTCGGGTAGCAGATAAGAAGATTGATATTAAAAAAGGAAGTTGGGGAACCGCACGTTTTAATTTCAGTGTCAGTAAACCTAAATTTTGGGATGTAGACTCTCCACATTGTTATGTTGCAGTAAATCGTGTATTTGTGGACGGAAAAGAAGTGGAAACTTATCAAACTTCTTTTGGTATCCGTACAGCTGAGTTCACACATGACAATGGTTTTATGTTGAATGGACGTAAAGTAGCCATTAAAGGGGTGTGCCTGCATCATGATCTCGGAGCATTAGGTGCTGCGTTCAATGAAGTGGCGGCAGAAAGACAGTTGCGTATTATGAAAGAAATGGGAGCCAATGCGGTACGTACCTCTCATAATCCTCCGGCACCGGAATTGGTGGCTCTTTGTGACCGTCTTGGCTTAATGATGCAATTGGAGTTGGCCGATACATGGCATAAGGGTAAGAGAAAGAATGATTATAGCAGACTTTTTGATGATTGGAATGAAGCTGACATGCGTTCAGTAGTACGTCATTATCGCAATCATCCATCAGTAATTATGTGGAGTATCGGTAATGAAGTGATGGAGCAGATGACGGATATGGGTGTAGAGATAGCACATCGTTTGACTGCCTTCTGCCATGATGAAGATCCTACGCGTCCCACTTCTTTAGGCTGCAATAATCCTAACGCACTTTTCCGGGATATAGTAAATCATGTGGATATATTGGGACAAAATTATCGCCATCAGGCTTATGCTAAGTTTAAAAAGCAAAATCCTACGCGCAGGTACCATGCAAGTGAAACTTCTTCTGCCACCAGTTCTCGGGGAGAGTATTTCTTTCCGGTTACGACAGATCCCAATGACAGTCGTGTCGGGTTTCAGTTATCTTCATACGATATGACTACTATTGGTTGGGGATGTTCTCCCGAAGCACAATTTAAGATGAATGAAGAATATCCTTTTATGAGTGGAGAATTTGTCTGGACCGGATTCGATTATATCGGTGAGCCTACTCCATATAATAAAGATCTGACTAACCTTCTGAACTTCAGCGATCCTAAAGAATTGGAAAAAGCCAAAAGAGAGTTGGAAGAGTTAGGCAAAATCAAAACTCCTTCCCGCAGTTCTTATTTTGGTATAGTGGATTTGTGCGGCTTCCCCAAAGACCGTTATTATAATTATAAAAGTTATTGGCGTCCGGAAGTTCCTACTGTACATATTTTGCCTCATTGGAATTGGGAAGAGCGTATCGGTGAGATTACCCCTGTACATATATATACCTCTGGAGATGCAGTTGAATTGTTTTTGAATAATAAATCATTGGGACGTAAAGAGAAAGTGCATTCTTATGATCGTCTGATTTGGGAGGATGTGCGCTATGAACCCGGAACATTAAAAGCTGTTGCTTATAAGAATGGTGAAAAATGGGCTGAAGAAATTGTTGAAACAACCGGAAAACCAGCCGCCTTGCAAGTAGTGCCTGAAAAGAAGTTTTTGAAAGCAGATGGGGTAGACCTGTCTTTCGTTCGCGTTTTGATTGTAGATTCTAAAGGCCGTATGGTTCCACGTGCTAAAAATCATTTGAAATTTTCTGTTTCAGGTCCTGCCGAGATTGCAGCTACCGATAACGGCGATGCCACTGATCTGACTTCATTCCAAGCGCCGGAACGGAATGCATATAACGGTATGGCATTGGTGATACTTCGTAGTCAATATCAAAAAACGGGTAAAGTAGTGTTGACGGTTGAAGCTAAAGGTTTACCTAAGCAGAAAATTGTATTGGATGTGGAATGAAATCGTCGATAACAAATAAAAAGCGGATGTCTCACAACATCCGCTTTTCCAAACAATCTAACCAAAAATAATCAATCTATGAGATAATACCTATCAATTAACTACGAATTTAAAAAGCCTATGAATTATTTGTGAGTATGATGTGATGTTTGTATTGCAGCCCTCACGTTATCCATTGGAGTTTTGGGCAAAATTGTACAATCCGCTCCCAATATGAAGCGTTTACCTATTAAATCGTGTTTTAATGTGTTTACTTCTTGAATAACTTCGTTTACAGTTCCCTCTAAAATTGTTCCTTTTCTATATAAACCACCCATTACAGGACGTTTAAACAACCTTTCACAATCTTGTAAACTGAATGGTTTGCCATTTACTTCTATGGGAGCATTGACAATCTGTCCCGGATACGATATAAATCGGGTTAAATCATCATAACTGCCCTCATAGTCGCAAATGTGGAGAATATTTAATTTTGTGTTTGTGTTGCATTCTTTCATGACTCTCAGGTCGTATGGTTTAACAAATGTTTCAAAAAAATCAGCTGTTCCATAGAATTTTTGTTCGCCACCCTGAGTAGGAGTGTAGAAACCGTCTACACCAATCTCTTTACAAGCTTTTACATATCCTATTAATGCTTCGGTAAAATATTCGAGCGCACGTTTAATTCGTTCCGGTTCTTTAGTAGCATAGGCTACTACTGTTTTTGCCCCTACACTTTGAATTAGCATCTGGAATGGGGAATACACAGTTGGAAGAACCATTGCATTAGTTCCCGCAATATCATATATTCCTTTTACTATATCTAACGTAGGTTTAAAAAAATCAGCAGGCAGAGGTTTTATCAAATCCCAATCTTCTGCTTTTTCGATACGGACACGTCCGTATCCTTGCTCGAATTGGATTTTCACAAAATCCATTCCTGTTGACAGGAAATACCTCAAATGAGCATTAATTGCATTGTCTCCGACTTTGGCATCTTTACCAAAATGCATAAAGAACGCACAAGGTATGTATGATTTGTCTAAAGTTCCATCTAGAAACTGCTGCATCACTTCCCGTTTATTGGTCGGGATTTGTGCCTGTACCAAAGTGGTGATGCAAAGTAATATGAAGAATAACTTTTTCATTTGTGTTTCTCATTATCAGTTTCGTTGCTGCAAAGATAGGGGCGTAGTTAATATGAGACTTTCAATATCGTTCCATTACTTTGCTTTTTTGTCTCAAAAACGGTTTTTGATATTAAAATGACTGTTTTTTATATGAAAAAAGGACTGAGTTGACACAACCCAGTCCTTTTTAAAAGAATATGTATTAGTTCTATTTCACTTGAATAATATCATAATTCAGATCACTTACCGCTTCTTGCAGGCTGTCGTTGACCAAACGCAAAGTAGTATCGTTTACCACAACAAAGTATACGGGAGCTTCTCCATTGTCTGGGGTCAACTGATAAGCTGTCTTTTTCTTTTTGTTTACCTCTTTCTGGATAACCTTGCTTTTGCCTTTAGAAGTGAAACTCTTGTCTTGTCCTTGTCCGTCTGCATCCAGATAAGTGGTGACCAATGTATAACCACATTCACCGTCAGGGCCTACGCTATCTACACTCAATACATACTGAATACCCGGACCGTCGGCAGCAGGAAGTATGCCTTCGTATACAGCCACAGCAGAAGAATCGTTACCGACTACAGTCATTGCGCCTTCTTCCATTACACCATTGTTTTGATTTCCTTTTGATTGGCAGGACACCAATGCAGCTACGATAGCTACAAACATCATTACTTTTTTCATTGCTTTAACAGTTTAAGTTAATATATAAAGACGCTTACAGCGTGATTATTCTTCATTGTCTCGTTTGATAACAAGTAATTTATCCACTCTTCCGCGGTCCATGTCCACTATTTCGAAATCCAGGTTTTTATAACTGAACAGGTCACCTGCTTTCGGTACACGTCCTATAAGGAACATGGCGAGACCGCTTAAGGTAGTAAAATCCTCTTCTTTCAGGTCATCATAGTTCAAGATGTTCATTGCTTCCATAAAATCATCTATGTTCATTGAAGCTTCTACCAGCATTGAACCATCTTGTCTCATTACGATTTCTTCTTCTTCCGTTTCATTCTCTTCCAAGATGTCACCGAAGATACTTTCCGTTAAATCGTGCAGGGTGATGATACCTTCCGTATTTCCATACTCGTCTACAACAACTCCGAACTTATTTTTGTTCTTCTTAAAGAGTTCTAAAACTTTCTTTGCATATAAACTTTCGGGAATAAACAAGGGAGCGCGTGCGATATTCCGCAAGTCGAACGGTTGGTCGTTACCTATCATAAGAATAATATCCTTTACCGAAACTATTCCGATAACCTCATCTTTACCTCTTTCTACCAGTAGATATTTACTGAAATGTTCTTCACGGATGATGCGTAACACTTCTTCTTGCGTATCCGTAGGATGGAGTACGACAATATCACGGCGGTGAGTCATCAAGTCATTGGCTCTTTTGTCTGAGAAACGGAATACATCGCGCAGCATTTCGGTTTCTTCTTTATCAATAACTCCTTGTTCCGAGCTTTGATGCAGGATCATTTTCAGTTCATCTTGCGTCATCTGCCGTTCTTCATCACTGTTCAGCCCGATAAACTTGTTCATTAACTTGGTAGAAGCACTGAGCAGACATACAAACGGATAGGAAATCTTAGTCAGTACAATCATAAAAGGACTAAGCATCGTTGCCCATTTTTCCGGGTTGTTCAAAGCCAAAGACTTAGGTACCAACTCACCGATAATAAGCGAAAGATAAGTGATGACTGCCACTACTGTAACCATGGCAAGCGTGTCGGCATATGCAGCAGTTCCCGGAATCAATTCGAACAATGGTTCTACATCATTAGCAATGGTAGCGCCACCGTATGCACCGGATATAATACCAATCAAAGTAATACCGATTTGAATGGTAGAAAGGAATTTCTCCGGTTCTTCCAGTTGCTTTAAAACTCCTTTAGCTCTTTTGTTCCCTTTACCGACTAACGTTTCTAGACGTGCTTTACTAGACGAGACTAAGGCTATTTCATACATGGCAAAAATGCCATTCAAGATAAGTAGGAATAGAATAATTATAAATTCCATATTAAGTTATGAATAGTTTTGCTGCAAAGATAACGTTTTTCAGATATTTATTGTTAATATTGTCACCTCTTAAGAAGATTAAACAATGAAAAGCAAATTATTCTTATTCAGTCTTTTGTCTGTATTGCCTGTTTTAGTGATGCAGGCTGCACGCGTAGATACCATAAATGTACAAAGTCCGTCCATGAAAAGAAGTGTCAAAGTGGTGTATATCATTCCCGACAGAGCTGTCGGGCAACAGCCTCAAGCTTGTCCGGTGGTTTATCTTTTGCATGGTTATGGAGGGAAGGCTGAAAGTTGGTTACTCTTGAAACCCGAACTCAAAGAGATTGCTGATGAGAAAGGTATTATCTTCGCGTGTCCCGATGGTAAAAACAGTTGGTATTGGGATAGTCCGAAAAATCCGGAATATCGTTATGAAACTTTTGTGTCCTCAGAACTGGTAAACTACACCGATATACATTATGCTACCATACCTTATAGGAGAGGGCGTGCCATCACCGGTCTCAGTATGGGAGGGCATGGAGCATTGTGGAATGCATTCCGTCATAAAGATGTATTTGGGGCAGCAGGTAGTACAAGTGGAGGTGTTGATATCCGTCCTTTCCCAATGAACTGGAAGATGAGTGAACAGTTAGGTGAATATGCCGCTAATAAAGCATCTTGGGATGCACATACCGTCATCAATCAGATAGATAAGATTGAGAATGGAGATTTGGCTTTGATAATAGATTGCGGTGAAAGTGATTTCTTCCTTGAAGTGAATAAGGAGTTTCATAAACGCTTGCTGGCACGTAATATCGATCATGACTTCATCACCCGTCCCGGAGAGCATAACGGTAAGTATTGGAATAATTCTATTGATTATCAAATACTGTTTTTCAGTAAGTTTTTTAAGAAATAATTATTCGATTACATAGTTTATGGTGCGATCGTAGTTCGCATTACCACTTTTTATTGTTTCGTTGCAAGACGTAATAATCCCTTCATTGTTAGTTTTATAGGAATAATGGGTGGTTTCATTGTTTCCCGTATTTCCATCGGGAATAATCTGGGTTATTAGAGTTTCCAATGGTTCTCCCAATAGTTTTCCATAAAGGGCGGCTGAGTGTAAAGACATCGGATACATCTCTGCAAGGAACAGGCATGGTATTTCCGACAGGTTTGCAATTTCATTGCCGGAGGAAGTAGTTGCAGTATATTTTTGCTCGTGAGTGTCTACTTTCTGGGTAATACGCAGTGTCCTGTAACTTTCATAATCAATATCGATGGAAGAATATATCTTTCCTTCATCCAGACTTTCCGTTATCTTCTTCAGATAATATTTATTCTCTGTATTTATGAGATAAGAGAAAGTATATGTACGGGTAGTAACCGCTTCCTGCCGGACACATTTTGTGGCATATCCTTTATCGTTAAATGTATAGGTAGACACATTACCATAATCATCGGTCACTATAGCCTGATGATTGTCATTATAGGTTATGGTTGTAACCGATTTCATTCCGGCCTTTTCACCTGCAACCGTATAAGTTTGTAAGGTAGTGAAGTCTGTTACTTTGCCTTGGTTATAGGAGTAAGTTTGAGTAGTGGTAACCGTAGGGACTCCTACTTCAAAGGGACTATCTTCCGACAGTTGGATTTTAGAAAAAGAAACCTTTGGGTAATTATCCTCTGTAATTCCATTATCTGTATCTTCCTGATTATCGCAAGACGTTACTCCTACAAGAAGAAGTGAAAGAGCAAAGATTACTTTTTTCATTATTGCTTTTACTTTATAATCAGTCCCTTGCGGACATTCCGTTTCATCATGACACTTTTGTCGGCTGTCATGCGTGTATTGCTTGGTTTGGGCAATTCTATGTTTCCAACGATCAGTTGCAATGTTGTGTTGAGTAACGTTTCATCCGGATTTCCCAGGGGAAGATAGTTTGCCAAATAAGCTGTTTCATTGATAGGATAGTCCGGTTTAAAACCTTCGGCATATTCCGACTCTCCGTTGGAGTTGAAGATTTCACATACAACCGGGCGAAGCACCCAAGGGTATCGGGAATTCAGATAAACGGCAGTTCCTACGTTTTCTCCTTTCGTAGTCTGTCCTATGAGAACAACGTTCATATAAGGTTTCAGACAGTTAATAAGCATTTCCGCAGCACCGGCGGTAGTTCCGCTGGTAATTACGTATAAGGTAGATAAATTCAGATTAGCACCTCCCTGTAGCAGTTGGGCATCCAATATGAGATCGCGGTTCTTTGCGCTTTGCTTGTTGTTATATTGCAAGAAAGCCAATGGGCTGTCCAGCTTGTCGGCAGGAGCGAGTATATCTCCTAAAAGTTGCACACACTCCATTTCTCCCCCCGGGTTGTAACGCAAATCAAGTATGAAGTTATTGACGCCTGCCTCTTTGCACTCTGAAGAAAAACTTCTCAGTATGGCATTGTAGTCTTGGCTGCCGTCTGTGGAACCGGGAACAAACTGATTGTATGCCAGATAGCCGACAATCAAGTTTGTATTCTGAAGAGTGAAGATACGGCGGGCATGGATAGCATTGTCCGTTACCGTACGGGCGGCGGGAAGATTGACATTCCGGTCCGATTGGATGATACCCATTTCTTTGTCTTCTTCATCTTTCTGAACCGTATATTTCCCGATAAGCAGTTCACGGTTACCTCCGTCTATCAGTAGTTTTTCTGTTTTCTTGGTAATGGAATCGCCGTCTATCAGCATGATCCATTCTCCTCGTTCCAGTCCGGCATTGGCAGCCGGAGAGTTTGGAATGACGTATGAAATAAGGGCATTATATACCGTATCGCTCGTTGCCAGTTTATATAAAGTATAGTCGAAACCATAACTTGGCACAGGTGTATTGTCTAAAGTATCTACCGTTGAAAAACCTTTGTCATAAGAAGACAAAAGACTTTTCAAGAAAGCCGCCGGTTCTTGGAAATAATTCAGTTCCTTGGGTGAAGGGATATCCTCATACCACAGATAATCTTGTCGCATAACGCTGTCTATCCATAAATCTCGTCCTGTCAAAGGATAATATTCAGGCCAACGGTCTTGTCCGCAGGAAAACAGTGTCGTTAGCGTAAGAATTCCCAATAGAGGGATCAGCAGCAGGTTCCTTCTCTTCATCAGTATCTTTTTCATTGATTTTCGTTGCAAAAATAGCGAATAGTTCGCTTATCTACCATAAATATGGTATAAAATTCCCTATACTGTGTCATTGGTTACCCTGCTTTCTCCCTCTATCTTTGCAACATCAGGAGATAGGAACGATTATTAACCATTAAAATACAGACGACAATGGAAACAAAGAAATTGCATTTTGAGACTTTACAGCTTCACGTAGGGCAGGAGCAACCGGATCCTGCAACGGATGCCCGTGCAGTACCCATTTATCAAACCACCTCATACGTATTTCGTAACTCTGCCCATGCGGCGGCGCGTTTCGGCCTGCAAGATGCGGGTAATATCTATGGGCGGTTGACTAACTCTACACAAGGTGTTTTTGAACAACGTGTCGCAGCGCTTGAAGGAGGTGTTGCCGGTTTGGCGGTAGCTTCCGGTGCGGCAGCCATTACATACGCTTTCGAGAACATCACTCGTGCAGGCGACCACATTGTTGCTGCCAAGACAATTTATGGCGGTACCTATAATCTATTGGCACATACATTACCCGGTTATGGAGTCACTGCTACATTCGTCGACCCGTCTGATTTGTCGAACTTTGAGGCAGCTATTCAGGAAAATACGAAAGCCATATTTATTGAAACTTTAGGAAACCCGAACTGTAATATCATTGATATTGAGTCCGTCGCTGAGATTGCCCATCGTCATAAAATTCCTTTGATTGTTGATAACACATTCGGTACTCCCTATCTGATTCGTCCCATTGAGCATGGAGCGGATATTGTGGTGCATTCTGCCACGAAATTTATAGGCGGTCATGGAACGTCACTCGGAGGTGTCATTGTAGATAGTGGTAAGTTCGATTGGGTGGCCTCCGGAAAATTTCCGCAACTCACTGAGTCTGATGCCAGTTATCATGGTGTTCGTTTTGTAGATGCTGCCGGTTCTGCCGCCTATGCAGTACGTATCCGTGCGGTACTGTTACGAGATACGGGGGCTACTATCAGTCCGTTCAACGCTTTTATTCTGTTGCAAGGGCTCGAAACATTGTCACTTCGTGTGGAGCGTCATGTAGAGAATGCCTTGAAAGTAGTTGAGTTCCTGAAAAATCATCCTAAGGTTGCCGCTGTCAATCACCCTTCATTGCCGCAGCATCCCGACCATACTCTCTATGAGAGGTATTTTCCTCAAGGAGCCGGTTCTATCTTTACGTTCGAGGTGAAAGGAGGTGTTGAAGAAGCCCATCGGTTGATTGATAATCTCCGGATTTTCTCTTTGCTGGCAAATGTAGCGGATGTGAAATCACTGGTTATCCATCCTGCCACCACTACCCATTCGCAATTGAATGAACAGGAGTTGGCCGAACAGGGCATCAAACCGGGAACAATCCGCCTTTCCATCGGAACAGAACACATCGATGATTTGTTGGAAGATTTGTCGCAGGCATTGAACAAGTGCTGAAAACGAGTGAAAAGGTGACGGATATATTGAAGAGTGAAAAGTTGATATATAGATGTTTGTAGTTTCCTATGGGTGGAAACGCCCGTTCCCTTTAATGGAAACGACAATTTCCCTTAATAGAAACGCCGGTTTCCCTTAATGGGAACGCCGGTTTCTTACTATGGAAACGAGCGTTCCCCTTTATGGAAACGAAAGTTTCTCTTGGGGAAGGTGATAATTGGATAATTGATTATGGATATTGCTGTACTACTTTCGGGAGGTGTTGACAGTTCGGTTGTTGTACATCTGCTTTGTGAACAAGGTCATCATCCTTCTCTGTTCTACATAAAGATAGGGAAAGATGATGCCGATTTTATGGATTGCTCTACCGAGGAGGACTTGGAGATTGCTTCGGCCATAGCCCGTCGTTATGGGCTTTCACTGGATGTGGTGGATTTGCATCGCGAGTATTGGGACAACGTAGCTGCTTATGCCATCGATAAGGTGCGCCGCGGTTTGACCCCTAATCCGGATGTGATGTGTAACAAACTAATCAAATTCGGCTGCTTTGAACAGCAAGTTGGTAAGGATTTCGATTTTACCGCAACCGGCCATTATGCAACTACCGTGCGGCAGAATGGAAAGACTTGGCTCGGTACTGCATTTGATCCTATAAAAGACCAGACGGATTTTCTTGCCCAGATAGACTCCTTGCAAGTTTCCAAGCTCATGTTTCCGTTAGGCGGACTGATGAAACACGAGGTGCGTGACATAGCCCGTAATGTGGGGTTGCCAAGCGCCCGGAGGCGAGATAGCCAGGGGATTTGTTTCTTGGGTAAAATCAATTACAATGATTTCATCCGTCGTTTTCTTGGCGAAAAGGAAGGAAAAATTGTAGAATTCGAAACAGGGAAGGTGATAGGTATGCATCGCGGTTATTGGTTTCATACAATCGGTCAGCGCAAGGGGCTCGGTTTGAGTGGAGGACCCTGGTTTGTGGTACGCAAGGATATAGCGGAAAATGTAATTTATGTTTCACGCGGATATGATACTGATAAACAGTATGGTAATCGGTTCTTTATGCAAGATTTCCATTTTATTACAGAAAATCCGTGGAAAGATATAAAAGGAGAAATACCGGTTACGTTCAAAATACGGCATACTCCGGAGTTCATGACAGGACGATTGTTGCAAGATGGTTCGGGTTATCGTGTTATTTCCGGGAATAGGTTGCAGGGGATTGCCCCGGGACAATTTGGGGTAATTTACGATGAAACTTCCCGTTTTTGTATCGGTAGCGGGGAGATTGGTGTATAGAATAAACCGCTACATCTTATATATAGTATTCCACAAGATCTACAATTCCAGCCTTCATGGCATATTTGGTGGCTTCGTGCGCATTGTTCACCCCTAGTTTCCTAAAGATATTTTTCCGGTGGCTGTTTATCGTGTGGAAGCTGAGGTTTCTTTCGGCGGCTATTTCTTTAGTTGTTTTCCCTAAAGCTATTTCTTTGAGAATATTCCTTTCGGCGGGCGTCAGCAGGTCATCTTTGATGGCGGGATGGGTAGTAGAAGATGTATTGTTGTTTATCGAAAGCAACAGGTTGCTGACATGATTGCAGATAAAACGTTCCTTGCGTGAAGCGCATTGCAAAGCTGTCAATATCTCCTCTTTAGAGTTGTCCTTCATTACTACTCCAAATGCCAGACTGCTGAAAAGTATTTGTCTGAGGAACGGGACACTCAGTTCGTCGGAGAAAAGCAGCCAGTCTACTTCTTTAAATCGCTCGTGCAATACAATGAGTTCCTCAGCTCCGGTGAAGTCGAATAATGTATAGTCTAAAATAACCACCGCTTCGGGATGCAGGCGTAATTGTTGTATCAGTTCTGCCTTGTTGTCAGCTTCCAATAACAGGGAAGTGTCTTTCTGTCTGCCCAGCAAGAACATCATACCTGCTTTGGTAATATCTTGGTTGTCTGCGATGATAAATTCTCTCATAATGAATTAAAATAAAACTCCGTTGCAAATGTACACTTTTTGAGTGATTTGCAACGGAGTTGAGAATATATATATTGTAAAGGGCTTTACCAAGAACGTCCCTTGAAGATATTCGATTGGTTCAACGGTACCAGGTTACCATTCAGGGTCATGGTGTTGGAGTTGAAGTTCGGGCTGATAGTTACGGTCGCATTGTTGCCGCCGTTGGTCAGCGTAAGGAATATCTGTGCGGAGATGCCGATACCTTGAATGCTGAAATTGCAATTTATGTTGCCTTTCTTGTCGGTATTCATCTGGATGTCGGAAACTGTACCGTCTACAGTTACGCCGCCAATTCCGTTAGGACCGGGATATACTGTGTTGAACGCTACCTGGACAGTACCACGTCCTTGATTTACCAATACAAAGTTGGTGTTGGAGGTAACGAAAGCGGTTTGTCCGTTGCGGAACATAACCTGGTTGGCCTCCAATACAAACTGGTGTGCTTTCAGTGCTGCTACGGCGTCGTCGTATGAAACGACATCTGCCGCTTGTTCTTCTGCTTTCAGACGGGCACGTTCTGCGTCTCTCTGTGCCTTGCGGTCTGCACGACGTTCTGTTTTACTCTCTTGCGCATACATGGTGGTTGTCACCATGCTCACCAATACTAATGCTGCTAATGCAATAAACTTTTTCATACTCAATTTTTGTTTAGGTTTAAATAAATTGTTCGTTATAAGTTTATTGCAAAAACAATGCCTAAGCAGGATTGTTCACCGTTTTTTTAATTATTTATATCCACTCAATGAGGTTACGTAATGTAAATGCCCGCTAATAGGCTGATCGGACAATCATCTTTTTCGGCGCCTTTTATGGTATGCTACAAAGGTGTGACAGGTATGTTTAATATTTTTTCTTTCTTTTGTTGTGCAAATAAAAATTGTCAATTCATTACGTTTACTTGGAAATTTGATAGTATATTTGGCTTCCGATTGATGTTTTTGACTATAATAGGATAGTTTATGAATAAGAAATCTCTTGTAACCGGAAAGAAGGTGGTAACTTTTGGTGAAGTAATGCTCAGACTCACCACGCCCGGTTTTTCCCGTTTTTCTCAAGCTAATGAGTTTATTGCAACCTATGGTGGAAGTGAGGCCAATGTTGCCGTATCCCTAGCGCATTTTGGCATTCCAACAGAGTTTGTTACCCGCTTGCCGGATAATGCGGTGGCTCGTGCCTGTTTGGCTTCTCTTCGTGCCAGTGGTTTGGGAACGGAAGGTATCGTTTTTGGTGGTAAACGCTTGGGATTGTATTACTTGGAGAGTGGTGCCGCGTTTCGTAATTCCAATGTAGTGTACGATCGTGAGGGATCTTCTTTTGCAACGCTTCGTCCCGGTATGATCAATTGGGAAGCTATATTTGCCGATGCTGGTTGGTTTCACTGGTCGGGCATTGCCGCCGCCCTTTCTCAAGAGGGGGCTGATGCCTGTCATGAAGCTTTGGAGATAGCAGACCGTATGGGGCTGACTATTTCTTGTGATTTAAATTATCGTAAGAAACTTTGGAACTATGGCCGTCCGGCTGCTGAGGTGATGCAACCTTTGATACAATACAGCGATGTCATCTTTGGTGCCGAACCGGAATATCAGGAAATTTTGGGTATTCAGCCTGTTGGCTTTAAAGCTGTTGATGCCACCGATACTTCTTTTTATTCCAGTCTTCCTGCATTTGGATCTTTCGGACAAAAGGTATCTGAACTTGTTCCCCGATGTCGGAAGACTTTTCTGGAACTTCGCAACTCCATAACTTCCAACCACAATTTGCTCGCTGCCGTTCTTTATTCTGACGGAACATTGAAGCATACGGGGATTTATGACATCGAACATGAAGTAGATCGTGTCGGTGCAGGTGATGCATTTGTCGGTGGATTGATATATGGTTTAATTACATATCCCGATGATGATCAACAAGCTTTAGAGTTTGCACTTGCCGCTTCTGCTTTGAAGAATACTGTTTATGGAGATTTTAATCTGGTAACGGTAGAGGAGGTGGAAAGTTTGATGGGTGGAAATACCTCAGGAAGGGTATCGAGATAGAATGATGAAATAAAAAATCCCCCTTTCGCAACTAAGCTTTATAAAAGGCTTATGTTACGAAAGGAGAAATTAAAAACGAATTTTATTTCTTATACCAGTCCTGGTTATTTTTTCCATTACTGGTTACCCAGCTTTCATAATCTTTATATAATTGGTCGATTGGAACTCTTTCATTTTCGCTTTGCAATAGCTTTTCTATATCTTTTTCATTAGCTCCACTCAGGAAGAAAGCAAAGGGATAGTTGCCACTGCGCACATAATAAATGTTTTTGTTTGGCTGTGAGGCATCATCATTGGTTTGGAATAGAGACATATTCATTTTAGATGTAGGTTTTTCCTTAGGAATATGAACTTCCCAACGTTGTCCGTCCGCTTCATTCTTGAAAATGAATGGTTGGGCTTCCGAAGATGTTGTAATAGGGGAATCATAGTTTAGAATCACCTTGTATTCAGCCCCCATATCATCCTTCACATTGTCAGTCAGAATAAATACATTGTTATCTTTTTCAAAAGTAAAATTAGTCTCGGTAAACTCCTTTTCTCCCGGTTTACGAATAAAATATTGGGTTGAAGATGGATTACCCATATATAGCAATCTGAATGCCAATCCGTTGTTGTTACCTGCTACATTCTGGAATGTCTTGAAGATGAATGATTCTGCATAGATTTTATTATCCTTATCGAAAGTCTTTCCATAATTATAACGAACGACGACATCATTCATATCATAATCACCTTTACTGGGCCAAAGATCCTCGAATGCATAGACACCTTTTAGTATTTCTGTTGTGGTTTGGTTATTATCGGGGTCTACATCAGGATCAACTTCAATAGCTTTTACAGGATTGGATTTCATGGCGACAACAACATCACTGAAATTTCGGTCATTAATGTAATCTTCGAAAGAGACCATCACGAAATCGTTATATCTATATGCTGCTGTACGCGGAGTATCATATGGATTTCCATTATCGTCAATACTTAAACCTCTTGATGTTGCTGCACGATATTTTATGTTTTTATTATATCCGGAAATTCGATTACTCCATGCATTAGTAGCGATGACAAGCCCTACTCTATATCCGGCAGGAAATATTGTAGTTTCTCCTTCTGCGCTACCGGAACTAATTTTAGGATAATATTTTAATTGTACGGCTGTTCCACGATTAATACCGGCGGTAGGCTTTGCTCCCTTTCGATCATTTGCCCATTTGCCATCCTGTGTATTAGGGAACAACATGATAATATTAGCATCGTTGAGACTGGTTGGTTTTTCACCTTCCTTATAATAATAATATCCCATTGAACAGTTCCAACAAGTATTTTGTCCTAAAAATGTTACAGCGATTTCTGCTTTTTCGTTAATGCGTATGTCTGAATAACTACGATATTCTTCCGGACAAATAGCATGTGTGTTGATAATTTGAGCATGAGCTGTATATAAATCACCTGCATTTTGGGCTGCTAATTCTCCTGTATATTTGTAGTTTATCTCTCCATTTTTCATATACTCATATGCTCCTAAAAAAGTATGCCAACGCGTATCATTTTTATAAGCTTGAGGGATTTCTTTACTATAATAGGGGTATTTTACCATATAACTATCATGTGGAATACGCGTTGGGCTGACAATTCTCGTAGTAACTTTCTCCTCTATAATATCATCTGAAGCTTTTATGATACCATTTTCCACGTTAGCTTCTATCAGAGTTTGAGCGAAAAAAGCGGGCGTATAAATGTATACCTTCTTCAGATATGTGGGTAGTTCTATAGTACCTTTATAGACACCATTTTCTGCTGTATAGCTTGCAAAAAGAGGGAAAATATCAGCCTTTTTAGTATACCCATATTCTGTTTTGATGACAGGCATTTCATCGTATAACTCAAAATATACATTAGCTTCTACACCAGAATTAAGATAACTAACTTCCAGGTTAGTAGTTGGGTGAACAGTTGAGAAATCAAAATCATTGAATTTCTTCTCTTCTTCTTTCGGTCCTTGATAAATGTCTTTTTCAAGACAGCTACTCAATGCAAAGAGAGCAATGACAGCAGCTCCAAACCACTTCTTGTTCATAATGTCTGTATAGTTTATTTTTTGATTGGCTTTTTACGCCACAAATATATATCTTTTGATTAGATAATACAACTATATTTGAAGGTTTCTACAATAACATGGCTAATTTAGACAAATTCATAATGAAAGATGATTGTTATTCTTTTTATTTTTCTTTGTAGTATATGGTAATCAACAGTGAAATCAATATTAACACACTACCAATACAAGAAACTCCAGCCCATCCCCATGATTGCCAACAACTTCCAGCGAGGAAGGTTCCCAATGAACCGCCAATGAAATAAGTCGTCATGAAAATAGTATTCACTCGGTTGGAAGCAGAAGGATAAATAGCAAAAATACTGGTTTGATTACTGAGTTGAATGCATTGCATGCCTATATCTATCAATATGACTCCTGCAATAATACCTATATATGTGTTTCCGCAAAAATGAAGAGATGTCCAAGCTAATAATATCAATGTGCAACCTATAAAATTGAAATTACGTATACCTACTTTCTTTACGTATTTTCCGACGAAAGAAGCTGTCAGTGCACCGGCTATTCCGCATAATCCTAATATGCCGATGGTATCGCTATTAGCATAAAACGGTGCTTCTCCCATCTTGAATGCAAGACAAGACCACATGGCAAGGAAAGAACCAAATGCAATCCCGGCACGGATTGAGTAGATACGTAGTGCAGGATATTCTTTTATTAAAAAAAACAGAGACTTCATTAAATCACTGTATTTTCCCTGAAATGTAGGGTGGATATCTGGCAAAACTTTTAAAACGACAATGGAACACACCAACATCATACCTGCTGCAATGGAATACATTTCACGCCATCCAAGTACTTCACCCACAAATCCGCTGATAACGCGTGATGCAAGTATTCCCGTCAATAATCCTGAAATAACAATACCTACATTACGGCCTTTATTTTCGGGTTGGGAGAATTGTGAAGCAATCGGTACAAAAATTTGCGGTATCATAGAACAAATACCTGTGATGAGCGATGCCCCCCAAATTATATAAATGTTAGATGCTACAGCTATGGCTAATAAAGAGAAGATGAGTAGGATAAAATTTGTCAGTATGATCTTTTTGCGTTGATAAAGGTCACCTAATGGTACAATAAATAATAATCCTAACGCATAACCTATTTGCGTGATCATTGCGATCAGGTTTGTTTTGAATTCCGATACTCCCAGTTCGTGGCGTATCACATTCAACAAAGGCTGATTATAGTATAAGTTTGCTACAGAAATACCTGCTACAATAGCGAGTGTCCAAAGTATATGTGCCGGCAGTCCGCCATTTTCTTTCAATTTAGTTTTCATGTTACAAAGATAATTAAAAGCTTAAAGACTGTAATCTTATTTATGTATCAATATGAATAGGGGACACTCCAAGTTATTATTTGTTCATCAATTCCACGCTGATGTAGCTTGGATACAATATCCTTTGGAAAATGTTCCGTAATGGGAATGATTGGACATCACGGATTGTACCTTAATTTGAAAACAATGAAAGTGAATCCTGTCTTTTTTCTAATTATTAGAATACCGATACTCATTGGGAGAGATACCCATAATTTTCTTAAATAGCAGACTGAAATATTGCACATTGGTATAGCCTAGTTGTCGTGCCACGATGGCTGGGGCGTTTTCTGCTTTGAGTAACATCCTTTTAGCTACTTCAAGCCGTTTCAGTTGGAAATACTCATCTAACGTCTTACCTGTCTCGAATTTCAACAAATCGCTGAAATAAGGAATGGAAAGTCCTAATCCTGTGGCACAATATTCTGATGTAGGCAATATGGCATTACGTAATTTGCCGGAATCTATGTAGTCATCGAGTAAGGTTTCTAACTCTTCAAGTACATTTTTGTTCTTATTCTCCCGTGTGATGAATTGCCGCTCATAGAAACGGGTACAATAGTCCAGCATCAATTCGATATGCCGTGAGAGAATAGTGGCGGTGTGCGCGTCAATGGAATGGTGTAGTTCCTCTTCAATATTTTCAAGACAGCATATAATGGTTGCTGTCTCCCGTTGTGACAAATGCAATGCTTCCTCCTTGCTATAAGAAAAGAATGTGTAGTTCTTGATATGATTCTTCAGTGAGGTGCGATACAGCAAATCGGGATGAAACGTCAATAACCATCCTTTGTCCGGTAACACGTCTGCTTTACTCATACGGAAAATTTCCCCGGGTTTGAGAAACACCATCGTAGCATTGGAATAGTCGTAATACTTGCGGCCGCAGCAGCAATAGCCATCAGAACATTCCTCGATGAGCAGCACGGTATAGAACTCGAATTTCACGGCTTCTTGCTCTAAATCCGGGTGTTCTAGATTGATGATACTTGCTTGGGGATGCAATGTCTTGCACCCCAAACGGCGATTACATTCGCACACGCTCTTTATGTCCAGCGTCTCTTTCATCTGTCCTTTCAACCAATCATCTTTGTCCGATATTCATTCGGTGTGCATCCGACCCGTTTCTTGAACAAACGACACAGATGTTGTGGATATTGAAAACCCAGTGAATAAGCTATCTGGCTTACCATATCTTGAGTGCCGGATATACGATCTTTTGCTATTTCAATCACTTTTTCCTGAATATATTCTTGCGGAGTTTTTCCGGTTTCTTTTTTAAGCATGTCTCCGAAATAGTTAGGTGAGAGAAACAATTTGTCGGCAAAGTATTTCACTGAAGGAAGTCCGTCATGTTCGGCTGTAGATCCTTCGAAATATTCGTCCAGCAGATATTCGAAACGGGTCAGTACATCCCGGTTACTTTTACTACGTGTGATAAACTGTCGTTCGTAGAAACGCATGCAGTAACCGAGTAGCAATTCGATATATGTAGCAATCAGTGTTTTACTGTGCTTGTCTATATCATGTTCCAGCTCTTTTCGGATAATTTTTAGACAATCCAATATAATAGTCTGTTCTTCCTCGGATACGTGTAACGCTTCATTGACTTCATACGAGAAAAATGTGTAGTTCTTTATCGTTTTATTCAATGATGTACCGCGAAGTAGGTCGGGATGAAAGATGATGCCGTATGCATTAGTCTGTATATGCCCGATCGTCGATGTTGTCTCTGCTGTTTGTCCAGGAGCGAAACAGACAATAGTCCCTTTTTCGTAATCGTACTTTTGGCGGCCATACTTGATGTCACATGCCTTTTCCAATTTCAAAAATAGGGCGTACACACCATAGTTAAGGCGTATGGTGTCCACCGCGCGGGTTGCTTCATTGAGATTGATGACGCTGACTAACGGATGCAGGGTTTCAAAGCCGTATAAACGGTTGTATTGATCTACGTTGTCTAAGTTGAGTATCTTATCCATATTCTCTATGTCTCTATGTTCTTCACCGCGCAAAATTAGATGATTATATTGATATTGTCATAACCCCAATTACGGATAATGTAACCTTGACTACAGATTCATGCCGTTTTTCCCGAAAATCATGTAATTGAGGTTATAACATCTGTAATTCATCTACATTGTATTTTTAGGCATACGTTTAATTTTGCATCAAGAAACTGAAACACTAAATTCGATAAAATCAAGAGATAATGAAACGTATATCATTCGTCATGATTGCAAGTTCGTTTGTCTTGGGAACAACTACCGTTACGGATGAGGAGACAGACTGATAAAACAAACGCCCTGCTTGCGTCAATCCGTGATGGTAAACCGATGACACTGCGACAACAGCTACGTCTGACCGTATTGCTCAGTATTCCTGCTATCATCGCGCAACTTTCCTCTATTGTCATGCAGTATATCGATGCGGCGATGGTGGGACACCTCGGAGCCGAGGCATCGGCTTCCATCGGACTGGTATCGACGACCACATGGCTCTTCTGGGGGTTGTGCGTGGCTGCTGCTACGGGATTTTCCGTACAGGTGGCACATAAAATCGGAGCGGGTGATATGCAGGGAGCGCGTGTCGTGTTGCGGCAGTCACTGACCGCCACACTTGTTTTCAGTCTGTTGTTGGCCGTGCTTGGTGCTTCAATCAGTGGTATGCTTCCCCATTGGTTGGGAGGCGATGTTTCCATACGCCGGGACTCGTCGCTCTATTTCTTCATCTTCTCCCTCTTCCTTCCTGCTTTGCAGATGAATTTCCTTGCAGGTGGCATGTTGCGTTGTAGCGGAAATATGCACGTGCCAAGTCTGTTGGGGGTGGCGATGTGCATACTGGATGTTATTTTTAATTTTTTTCTGATTTTCCCTTCGCGGGAATGGCATGTGGCGGGTATCTCTTTCAGGATGCCGGGTGCAGGATTGGGTGTGGAGGGTGCAGCACTGGGTACGGCTGCTGCCGAAGCGGTGGTTGCCGGGATATTATTGTGGTATCTTTGGACCCGTTCCGATGAATTGAAGTTGAGGGGAGAGCAAGGGAGTTTCCGCCCAGAGACAACAACCTTGAGAAAAGCTCTTCGTATAGGGATTCCTATGGGGATAGAGCATTTCGTGATTTGTGGTGCGCAAATCATGACGACTGTTATCGTGGCACCGCTGGGTGTCTTCGCCATCGCGGCCAATTCGTTTGCCATCACGGCTGAGAGTCTTTGCTATATGCCCGGTTATGGGATTGCTGATGCTGCCACTACATTGGTCGGGCAGAGTATCGGTGCCGGTCGCCGGGGACTGACCCGAAGTTTCGCCAGCATCACCGTACTTATGGGAATGGGAATCATGGGGTTGATGGGCGTACTCATGTATGTGTTCGCACCCCAGATTATCGGTTTGATGACTCCCGTCGGGGAGATCCGGGAATTGGGCGTGATGGCTTTGCGTATCGAAGCGTTCGCCGAACCGATGTTTGCGGCTTCGATTGTCGCTTACGGGGTCTTCGTCGGAGCGGCCGACACGCTTGTGCCGTGCCTGATGAATTTCTTCAGCATCTGGGCGGTGCGTTTGGCACTGGCCACTTTACTCGCTCCGTCATTAGGACTGAAAGGAGTATGGATTGCCATGTGTGTCGAACTGTGTTTCCGGGGTCTGATTTTCCTTGTCCGCCTGAAACGGGAACGATGGATGAAAAAAGTATAAAATGATGTCTGTAATTGGGGTTATACAATCTGTAATCCATCTACCGGCTTTCTCTGTAATCTGCTGTAACTTTGCAATGTGAAAAGAAAACAAGAAACATTAAAATCACAGCGATTATGAAACGAATTACAATTTTAATTGCCGCTTTTTTCAACCTCTTTGATCTGACGGAAAGTCTGGCGCAAAACACTCAAAGTAACAGAAATATGGAACAGTTAAATCTGACACAGGAATGGGACAAGACGTTCCCGAAGAGCGACAAGGTGAATCACAAGAAAGTGACCTTTATAAACCGTTATGGTATCACGCTCGCCGCCGACTTGTATGTACCGAAAACGACCGCTGTAGGAAAACTGCCGGCCATCGCTGTCAGTGGTCCGTTCGGGGCTGTAAAGGAACAGTCGTCGGGGTTGTATGCTCAGACACTTGCCGAACGAGGATTCCTGACGATTGCTTTCGATCCTTCGTTCACAGGAGAAAGCGGCGGACAGCCTCGTAGCGTGGCTTCGCCGGACATCAACATCGAAGACTTCTCGGCTGCGGTAGATTACCTTGCGACACGTCCGGATGTGGATGTCGAGCGTATCGGTATCATTGGTATTTGTGGCTGGGGTGGATTTGCCATCAACGCGGCTGCGGGCGACACACGCATCAAAGCGACGGTGGCTTCCACGATGTACGACATTAGCCGCTGTACGGCAAACGGTTATTTCGATGCCGCCGACAATGCGGATGCACGCTACAAAATGCGTCAGGAATTCAACGCCCAACGCACGGAAGACTATCGTACAGGCACTTATCTCCGTACCGTGATGAACCCGAAACCTGCTGACGACGCGCCGCAGTTCATGAAGGATTATTACGACTATTACAAGACTGAACGAGGCTATCATTCCCGTTCCATCAACTCCGGTCTGGGCTGGAACAAGACCTCAAATCTTGCATTTCTCAACACACCTATCCTTTCGTATGCCGATGAAATCCGTAGTGCTGTGTTACTTATTCATGGCGAGAAAGCCCACTCCCGTTATTTTAGTGAAGATACTTTCAAGAAGTTGAAAGGCGACAATAAGGAACTGATGATTATTCCTGGTGCCGTACATACGGATTTGTATGACCGGACGGATATTATTCCGTTCGACAAACTGGAGGAAT